>Ga0123357_10003177_pt1 | contig 18696 bp, 9 predicted proteins | sample TergutEmb28metaG_FD_89873 | JGI IMG/M metagenome (GOLD analysis project Ga0123357, IMG submission 89873) | Embiratermes neotenicus P4 segment gut microbial communities from Petit-Saut dam, French Guiana - Emb289 P4 | ecosystem: Host-associated > Arthropoda: Insects > Digestive system > Gut ...
GTGATGGTGTTGGTTTGGTGGTGTTGTTGGTGGTGATGGTGGTGGTGGTGGTGATGGTGGTGGTGGTGGTGGTGTTGGTGTTGGTGGTGGTGGTGATGGTGTTGGTGGTGGTGGTGGTGGTGTTGTTAGTTGTGATGGTGGTGGTGGTGGTGTTGGTGTTGGTGGTGGCGGTGAAGGTATTGGTGGTGGTGGTGGTGATGGTGGTGGTGGTGATGCAGGTGGTGATTGTGGTGATGGTCGTCATCGTCGTCGTAATAGTAGTAGCAGTAAAAGTAGTAGAACAGCGAAACCACTGCTCCTCTGAACCCTTCCTTGCAATTAACACGAAGAATACTAACAAGCTTTACATCCTGATCATCCCCTCCACCACAGCAGAGGGTGCTTCTATCTACCGACCGGATATGACACTCCCATCTCCACATTTTCCTACAACTTCAAATCTCCGGAGAAGCGAAACGGAAACTGTGGTGTACGGGAACCAGCGTTTCTCTATCTGCCTCGAGCGTAATGACTTCACTGAACTGATTCTAACGGAACTTGGTTCGATACCTGTCTCACTTTTTTCTCTGTTCTTACTTTTATCTTACAATTTACGTACGATTACTATAAGGCCGCTGGAAAAATTTTAACACTAAAAGAATAAACTGAACCCAGCCTTCATTATGCAAAGAAATATAATTCTTTCGGACTAAACTAGACGATATAAACACTCGAGGTTTGATAGGCAGATTATAACTTTCGCTAACAGCTATTATTTTGACGTCAACACAACATTTCCACCCACGTACAGTTCCTAATTTTCCCATGTATTTTATTACGAGTAATCGCAAAAAATCAAAGCGATATACAGATTCTTCTCCTGGTACACTGCACCAACCTACACTCCACTAAACCTTACAAAAGAAGCAGTCTCTATCTCCAGTAACATTTCAAACATCAACGGATCCACTATTATCAAATAAATCACGATTTAATTTTATGTACATCCTATCAAATACACGAATCTATTTTCGGCACAGGCGTCGCCCAATGGCTCCTTTCGTAATAGACAGGCCGTTTTTCGCAATCATTAGTATTAGGCCCTAATTTCCAGCAATATAAGAATGACATTATACATAAAAATTCGAATCTTAGATGTTGTTCTCAGATTATATTGCAGTTAACATGTCAGGAACTGTAAAAATATCATACAAATACTAACGTATTCGCTGTCTTATTGCCTACAGATTTTCCATTCCTGAATTCAGAGGTAGAAAATTTCAGAGAAAGATTTGCTCTGCAATGTCAATAAATTTCCTTCCTACATAGAGTTACATGCAAGGTGACAGTAATCCCCTTCTTCACAGACGTGATATCAACATTCCAGGTCCGTTATGTTTATTCTCCTAATCCAGTGTCATGTCCATATGGACATTCATTTTCACATCTGGAGCACTCTCACCAAGTTTCTAATTTTAACCGCAAAATACATAGTATATGATAAAATTGCTAGGGTGAATTCAAGTGCTGTCTACAGTGACGTCAGAACAAAAGTTTTTAAGGTTATGTGACGTAGAAATGTCGATCGCCACTTGAACTAAACTCCAGTCAAGAGGAAATGCAACACAAATGACACGTTTGAGTGGCCGTATTGTACGTCATTGCTTGTAAACCTGCATTCATTCTCGGGAGGCGTCGAACTGGTTCTATATATGTATGAACCCAGAGACACCTAGTTTGAATCCTGGCTTACTTAGTTGCTGAAGTAATAAGTTTTGAGGATTTCCTCCAGCAGTCCTGGAGAAGACCACGATAGTACCTCGATTAGGTCACGACCACTTTCTTTCAGAAAGTATTCAACTGAAGGCTTAAACGTAAGCCTAACACTCAACCCCCTACACGGGCAAGTGTTACTGACAGCCTCGTGAAGTATAGTGCTTAAAATAAAGCGAAACCTGAAAACATCTCATTTCAATTTATTTTTGTTTATTTAAAAAGGTTGTCAGGAGGTCACAGCACATAACCGCGATTCGGTTTTAATCTTGTTGGCTTTGGATAAGTTGGAAATGAGAAGAAAAGAAAAAAATCCGTAAAACGTTTGAAAGGAACAGTTATTGAAAAATATTATGGATCCGGAGACATTCTATCTGTAATTTTCAACAGCCGCATTTATGATATCCACCGTTGTATAGTGTTGAGGAGGAAATGTTTTAAAGTTCCAAATAAAAAGGGGTTTCAGAATCCCATGCATAATCTGTTAACTACTGTCGATCCTGTAAAATGTGCTAAAATTTTTACATATTGATAAGAAATGAGAACCACAGCTTCGCACTTCAGTACAGATGATTCTGTTGGAAATAAATTATGACTATCCACAAGCCACTTCTCCATTAATTTCAACGAAGACAGATGGTGATAATTTGAGTATTTTTGTGATAACATTTGGAAGATAAAACACACACACGCATATACATACATACATACATACATACATACATACATAAATACATAATATTATATAATTCTCCACTCAGAGTCTAGCTACTCAAGTCTTGGCCGTCTCTTCAGGTTCCCGAAAATTCTTTAGTTTTTGTTTCTTATTTTCCCCTGTGAATCAGGATACATTCCAACAAATCTCATACTGTTTTCAATTTACTGTTTTCGTGGGTTTCAGGCTGTCTTGTTTATAGGAACGTACTAACATCTTGAAGGATTCTGCTTTCTCCATCTTCAAGAAATCTGTTTTTCGTTTTGAAATATCTCTTTATATATTGTAAAATATAAAGAAAAGACTACGAGTATTTTCCTTTATTTTCTATAATTACTTTCAATTGTTACCATTTTGTAAAACAAAAAGTCCTTCACAAAGCGCGCAGGGTCTGTGTGCGCGCTCTGTGTGTCTGCACACACATCCGTCCCAGCCAGAGTTGGTTACGCATAAAAGTGTAGCACAGTTGATACACAGAAAGCAAATCCGCTCAGTGGAAACTTTTCTGAATACATTTTCATCAGGCTCATATTTACACTGAGATAATAATTACGTGATGATGTACGTAACAAGGGGTAGCAAATACGTTTTGACTAAATGACAACAAAATACTTTCTGGTTTCAGTCAAACACAATATTGTATTTTATTTTATTTTTATCTTGACGACATGTTTCGATCAATTGACCATCATAGGTCATTTTTACAAAACGTAGAATCAGATTCATGCAGTGCAAATAGCATTCATGTAATAAGGGATCCATGAGACTTACAAATGTATTAAAATATTTAAGTAGCACACCAACATATACACATTTATAGTCTTCAATAAGCTGAAATTTACATTAAAACATTTAAAACGCTCCTACATATTTCGATCATACGATCATCCTCAGGGAGCATACTTTGTTCCGCTCTAAAGTTACAATTTAAAACACTCACTGAGTGTTTCAAACTGTAAATTTAGCAAGGAACAAACTATGCTCCCCGAGGATGATCATATGATCGAAACATGTAGGAGCGTTTTAAGTGTTTTAATGTAAATTTCAGCTTATTAAAGACTATATATGTGCATTTGTTGGTGTGTTACTTAAATAGACTACGAAATGCACGGTGTAACGATAAAGATAGTTAGTGCCCAACAAGCAAAACTATGCAGCAACTATAAGAACACCAGGCTAAAGTTACTAAAGTTCACTGAGTGTTTTAAACTGTAACTTTAGCATGATCGAAACATGTAGGAGCGTTTAAGTCTTTTAATGTAAATTTTAGGTTATTAAAGAATATATATGTGCATTTGTTAGCGTGTTACTTAAATAGACTATAAAATGCACAGTGTAACGATAAATATAATAAAATATATTAAAATAGTACAAAATGCACGTTTTATAGCCTTGATATATCAAAGTTTTTGTAATATTAAGCAATTGTTGGAAGCTGCAACAAAATGCATATATATTACACATTTAAAAGCTTTTCAATTTGAGTAGCATAATGTTTTGTTATTAAAATGTATGTAAGTGTTGTTTAGTCACAAGTTATTGCACATGATATAAAGCCAAGAATATATATATATATACTAATTTCGTTGCAGCTTCCAACAATTACTTAGTAATACAAAAACAATGATATATCACAAGCTATAAAAACATTAATTTTTACTATTTTAATATATTTTAGTACATTTGTAAGTCTTATGGAACCCAATATTACATGAATGCTATTTGCACTGCATTCATCTGATTATAGGTTTTGTAAAAATGCCCTGATTATGGTCAGTTGACTGGAACATGTCAAGACAAAGTAAAATAAAATAAAATAAAACATGTATTTGTGTTTGACTGAAGACCGAATTTATTTTATCGTCTTTAGTTTAATAAACACAAAGGGATGTTCTCTACAATAATGTTTTGATTGGGGCAATATCAGAAAAAAAAAACAAAATCGAAAACACAGACCTATAGAATGACGTCCGAAAACAAAGCCCTTTATTGAAATGTATTACACCACGTTGAACTCTTCATTCACAATAAACAAAGAGCAATGTCGCATTCAGCTGTTGTTTAGTGTTGCTTAATATTCCAGCCTCTTAAAACCGGTGAAAATCATTACTATATAACAAACGAATAAACCACACGAATTCAATGTTCATTGTCATTAAGCACGTTGCAAAATATTTATTTATTCATTAACGTATATAAGCTCTCTAATGCATGCTTCAAAGTCGTATTGTATTCTAAATCCACTCAATAGTTTGCGATGCTCATGACGTTGGGGTGAATGAAAGTGCGAAAAGTCATTACTGTTAGTTTAGTATACAAGATCAGAATAGTGTGCACAGCCTCAGTATCGCGCAATTATCTTAGAAATCCTAAGACGTGTGGTAAAAAAAATACTGAACAATACAAAGTGTGCGTTTTACGCTCTTCTGTAAAGTCTACTTAAAATATCTTTGATTTCGATAAAAATTTATTTATTATAATCTTAGCAATTTACCAACTTAATGCACAAATTCTTATTTTATAATAAGTTTATTATATTCCTCTACATGTTTCGAGCACTGTTGTATTCATCATCAAGATGTCAAATTTTATTATACAGCATCTGGTATCGTCGCACAGAATGTAGGTATGAATGACACAAACGCAAACCCTTAACTTTCTTCTCATTCACACACCCACTAGAACCCAACACTCACTTCGTTATGTGTTTTATTGCAAACGCATTATACACTTTACTACACTATACACTATATAAAGCATATAATGCTGTGGCAATAAAACACATAACGAAGTGAGTGTTGGGTTCTAGTGGGTGTGTGAATGAGAAGAAAGTTAAGGATTTGCGTTTGTGTCATTCATACCTAAAATCGGTGTGGCGATACCAGATGCTGTATAATACAATTTGACCTCCTGATGATGAGCACAACAATGCTCGAAACATGTAGAGAAATGTAAAACACTATTATAAAAAAAAAATTTGTGCATTAAGTTGGTCAGTTGCTAAGATTATATTGAGATGCACAGTCAGCAAAGCATCAAAATTATTTATTATTTTTATATGAAAATATATTTAAACAAAGAGGATCCAAGATATAATTTTAATACCAATACATTTTACATCTGAGATGTCAATAACGTTTAGGTAACAACTTGGTAATATAAGCATTTTTCTCTTAAATGTTTTTATAAATGGGTTCGTGGTAACGGCTCTTACAAGTCGAAAATATTTATCACGTGTATTGTCAATGACCTTTTTAAATAACTACAATTTTGATAGACGGCCTCCCTTATGTTTACTTAGTATTTAGGCATTTACCTTCAAAAAGCGCGCAAAAACGCATGTAGGTCCTCGTGTAACGTGGTTGTTACAATTGCCCGAACTATACCGAATATAAAATATCATACCAACTGCTTGTAATATTCTCCAAAATCAGATTTAATTAAAATCTTCTCGATCCTTTTCCAGTTGTTACGTGAGGACAGATAAAAAGATAAAAATACTTAATAGGTGCATCCAGAGAGGTAAGTGGCTCCAAAACAAACAGATTCAAGGGCTGCAACTCTTAAATCTGAGGCTGAAATCTCCTGAGACTTCCTAACTCCTGGAACTGCATTAATGGGACGCGGTTACAATCTCGTTTCTTTCTACACATCTACAGGTGTTCATATTGTTATTTTATTTTATTTCATTTTATTTTTGCGCCTTTTATAACTTACAAGCTGATTTTTTAGATATAACATAATTTTGTTGGGTCTCATCTCAAAAACTTCGCATCGTCGTCATGCTTGTAATTATCAGCATACAGTCAAAACTACATACATGATACACGTAGAATATGCTCTGATCCACTTCCCTAATAAATTTTACTTGCTTAACTCTAATGGTTTATCTGTTACAGCAGTACAACTGCAAAGCTTAATAATAAATTCGCTCGGCCGTCATGTTGTTATTTTGCGTTATACAAAATCATAGCCATAAAAGAAACTGTATATTTTGTCAAGCTTTATTACCAAGCATAATTTCAGAAACTTAAAACAAGCATCGCTTCCGTCCCAGATTTTTCCGTGTGCGTCACATTATTACTGAACATAGTAAATTAGTAAATATAAATTTTGAAATTCCTTCAAAAGTACAAAGTTTCATGATAATGAATTTATAAAAAATAGCACAAAATTCAGTTTCACTCGATGTTTAACAATAGAAAGGCCGTTAGTACGACAATTCCATTGTCGAAGAGCGACAGCCCCGATCACAGTGGCCGCGCGTCCTAAGGTGTGGATCTGCTGCCGATCGCTTGCTGGGATTGTGAGTTCGAATCCCACCGGAGGCATGGATGTCTCTATCTTGTGAGTGTTGTGCGTTATCAGGTATATGTCTGTGCGTCGATCTTATCACTAGTCCAGAGGAGTCCTACAGAGTGTGATGTGTCTGAGTATGATCATGAAGCCTCGATAATGAGCAGGCCCTAGGTCACTATGAGATAATGCGAGATGGAAATAAAAAGTGGGACAGTACGTTCCGGTGTTACTGAAAGACTTAGAAAATGTGTCGATGTAGAAAGAAGACACGTTGAAAATTTAGAGCAGTCAATAAATCTATGTGTTCTCATATTAAACTTCAGTTCAAATAAGCTTCTAGTTTCAACAGACTTCTGGCCACCCTGGATATTTTTAGTCTTGTGTTTGTTTATTCTGCTGAAACAGAACTTCTCCACACTTCTTGCATCCACAACGCAGCGAATTGAAAATCCAAAGTCAGAAAGGATTTTTAAAATAAACAATGCGTACAAAGAAGTCCACATTTTTGTCTTCAAAACTGCCATTTAATAACCTCGCCAAACAACGTTTCATGTTCATAAATCCTTCAGTTTTTTCGGTCCAGCAGGTACTTTATGTACCTCCAGGTTCAGCAGTCAGAAATGCTACATTCTGCCCACTCACAATATTTCCATGATCTTATATATCTCTATACAAGTATCAATTTTTCTCCATATATCCTAAAATGAGTGGCTTCTTTTATAATCGGAAACAATGCGTTAAAGTGCGGCACGAACTGATTCTTTAAATATAATACATATTAGTTCCCGTCTTGAAAGTGTTCACGCATTTGCAAAGAAGTGATACTGGATCAAATCACTACGAAGTGCAATCCAGTCTACATTTTCAATCGTAATTCCTGTACGACACATATTAAGTACGTCTTCTTTGCAAGACTCGTAAGCCAGGTAGAATATAAATACGCAACTTCATCTCACTTAGATACCAATAAATATTCTTCTTACAGTAGTTATAGTCTAGCCCTACTGTGGTAATTCTACGTCTGGTACAGATTACCAACGTTCTGGAGCAACACACTGCCTCCATCTTCTGAAGAACTAACGTTATGTGGCATTATAACAGACAAGCAAGTAACAACCATTTTCACGGATGTAAAAACACAAACTATTAGACGCGACAATCCTCATTACCTAGCCAATTAAGTAACAAAACGCAGCATAGTACTTTTAGACGAACAAATACCTGTTCAGCTAGTGACGAATGCAAGCATAACGTGCATTACCATGACCAAAAAACCGCCACAATCCTCTATTCTCAGCCAATTAAATCCGGTCCAAACCCTCATATCCAGTTTTTGTAAGATCTATAGGATGAGCAGAAAGTCCCTGTCCATCTGTGCCTTTCAATATGCAGGAAGTGGGGAAGTCCCTTACAAAACACTTCAGGTGTCATACGTCACCTCCAACACACGCCCGCTGGGGTCATTATCAACACTAAGTCTAAAGGTTAGTACTGAATTTGGGCAACAACTCCTGTTGTGCTTGTTAATCAATAGTAACCAAATCCACACATACACAACAACCGAAACCGGTATGTTTTATTATTATAATTTCTGTGCCACATTTTCTGTGGTTCATTCGACCAATACCAGGTGCAGTATACCGATACGTAAAGGAGAAGTATGTTATAGAAGATGTCTCCCCTTCAAAATCAACCTGACAAAATATATTAATTCTCAATAAAGGAATAATAAAAACAAAATATGCAATCAAATTTGCAACTAAAATCCAAAGTGAAGTAGAGAGGCGTCTGTACGTTACAGCAAAGTCTAGTTGTGTGCAAATGAATCCTGCTACTAGCATTTTTGTTGCGACCTCAGTAGTGCAGTACTGTTAAAAAATAATCGATTTGTAAACATATTGGGACTGCTTAAAATTAATTTATAACAGAAGATAATTAAAATATGTTGCCACTTAAGTATTACTTTCAAACAGTCGGATATTCACAAATTTACCCCTAATAGTGCCGCAAGGCTTGACCGGATATATGACGATGACCCTGGCGACAACTACGATCATTCTACATCGGTTGCCACTGCCTTTACGGACCACTTGGCAATAATACTTCGGATAGATTTACACATCCCTGTGCTGAGACGTGGCAGGAACGAATGGAAAATTAACGCGCGGTTACTGAGAGACAGAGGTAGCGCTGAACGTTTCAAGACCCTCTGGGAAATGTGAAAGGGCAGTCAAGATAGATATGCCAACCTAAACCTGTGGTGGATGGAATACGCTAAACACAAACTCCGGAAATTCTGGCAGGCTGAGGGGAGACAACGTGCAGATGACATGAAGCTTCAAGAACATTTCTATGTTATATGCATATATGAGATCCTGGAGCATCGTGAAGCTACACAGGAGACGGCCACGAAGATTTGATATTACAAGCTTGGGAAACAGGATTTACATGCAGTATGCGCGAGGAGACTACAGGCTGGCGAAGGAAATGAGATTATCTTTGGCGATGAAAGTACATCGATATTTCAACTGGTACATGATATTAGGAAACGGACAAAACGCATGATCACCAGCCTACGTAAGTCGAATGGGACCAACCTCACGACACACTGAGAGATATGAAACTACATTGCCGCCTCCTACGCGTCTACGTATGCGATAATGACAACAGTGGAGGCCATGAAGAATAAGTGGGGCAGTGGGTTTCCCGAAGATTAACGCCTCACGCAAACTCGAGGCTGGCTCAGCCGATCACTCCAGAAGAATTACAGACAGGCAATAGACAAAGGTTCTCGGAACAAAGCCCCGGGAACAGACGGTGTTGTACATGGATTTTACGTCCACTTCTGCGATGTGATTAAACGGACTTGCTGACCATGTACAATTCGATCCTACGAAACAGAGATATCCACTCAGCGCAAACCCTTGGCAAGACTGTCTGTGTGCCGAAGCATCAGGGACCGCGAACCATGAAGGCCTACCGCGCATTGACTTTATTCAATGCCGATTATAAAATCTATGGGCGTGTTTTGTCGACATTACACGATCCTTGATGACATTCATTCCAGACAACACTGCTACAGACGGGAACGCACGATAATGGATGCGGCTGCCGGCATCCGCTGCGTCGTGGCCTATGCAGAGCAGATGCAACGCGCTAGAAGCATTCTGTCTTTCCGAACAGCCTTCGATAGACTCACATGACTATTTGTATCACATTGTCAGTGAAAATGGTTTTCGTGATACCTCGGTGGGAATCCTGTGGGTCCTACACAAGAATTCTATCTCCAGATGTGACGTGAATGGGTTCCTATAGGAGCTCCTTCAGATTGAATGTTCGGTACGACAGGGATGCCCGTTAAGCGTGATCATGTATGCTATAGCACTCAACCCCTTGACTGAAATATTGGAAGGACAACTGATAACGCACACGTCTTCAAAGGTATCCGTCTTTGCGTATGCGGACGACATCGCGATCATTCTGACGTCGAGACTGAAAGAAAAGCACTACACACATTCCAAAGTGTTGGAGGTGCCAGTCTCAAGCTTACAAAATCACAAGCCGTAACATTGGGCAGATGGAACACTGTCCATGGGGTCAATCCCTTGGACATTCCTTACTTATCAGAAGCGAAAAGATTTGGCATCAGATTCCATGGGACTATCGCGGGGACGACGGGTGCACTTGGCCCTCCATTGCAACTCACATACGAAACTTTATACGTTCGGCACGCCTACGTGACCTGAACCTTCTGCAGTGCGTCCGTTACGTCAACGTCTGCCAGTTCTCGTGATTATTGAGACACAAATATGTCCTACCAATAAGAGACGATGAGCTGCGTCGCATAAACAGTGCCATGTTTTCCTTCATATGGAGCGAAAGTATTTATCGGGTGCCATTGTCGACCCTGTATTTGGCACAGCGGGAAAGAGGGCTGGACGTAAAGGATACCAAAGCCAAATGCCTCACCTTGTTCCTTAATCGGTGTATCCAACTCCTCCACCGAGATGCGACACTTACAGCAGAATGGATAACACTATTGAATAGGACAGTCGCACCGGGCAGTCCTCCCAATATACGTTCAACACCGGCAGACGTCAAGTACCTATGGCTTTTCTTCGATAGATCTGCTACATCCCTTCAGTTATCTCTTCCGCCGCTGGGAGAGCCCCAGACTATACGCGCAATTGCCACTTTTTGGACAAGATTTGCCGTTGACTCGAATCCTTGTCAAATATCCAAATACCACGTGGGTAACAATTTAGGGAATAATAGTTTGTTACATATCTAGTATCTGTGCAAGTGAGTTTCTTTAGTCCTGACTTGATATTATGTTAGTACAGTAAGTGCATTGATAGCCAAAAGGTATCAAGTCTCAAATTTTCTGTATATTAAAAAGATCAGTCAAAAAAGGATTGTTAATCGACGAATAAAATACTTACGAAACAAATTTTCCTTTGACTACTGTCTACGTCATGCGCCCTACGACAGACAATGCGAATTGCAAATAACTATGGCATCTGATCCAAGACACCAATTGAAAACACATCACCCTCATACACCCTCGTACACGGGAGATGGCCGCGATTGGGAAGGTTACACATTACTATGAGAACCTCGGAAATGAAACGCAATAATACGCGCATATCTAAACCATCGACTTAAGGCAAATGGTGTGATAGATTCTCGAGCGGATGCGGCAGTTTGTTAAAGCACCCCTATGGGGAAGTCAAATTATCCCCGAATCGATTGTTATCCATGTGCGATGTCCAAGTCAATACCCTCCAACTGACTCATGCCTAAGCGTGCTTACTCCCATGCGCACGGATTCCATTACCGTGCCTTGGTAGTAACTTCTCCGAAGGTGCTCTGGGCTTTCTGGGAGTGAACAGGGTCAGTATCCTACGAAACCAAAGAATGGTTATTATTAACCTGTGATACACGATTTTCCACTGATCGTAAGCGAGTCAAAAGATCATTCTTGAAAATGGTATGTCCTCTGGGTGTTCGCCCCAGACGTCCAGTGAGGTGCTGAATGTGGGTACGGACTCGAGCACTTGCAGACGTACGATTCGGTGCAGAGGTATCTGCTAAACCTTCCAACTCCTGGACCTTCTTCTCGATGTAATTGATGTGTATATGAGGACCCTAATACAGGACACATGATATGTATAAAATATAAACGCGCGATATGTTAACGTGTTTTTATTATGTCTCAATTTTAAATCATAATTATATTTACAGAGCTCGATATATCTTGATCAAACGCTTCGATACTAGATGTTGTTATGCGTACGCCTCCTTACATTGTAAAAAATGGCATCAATGACGTTTTAACTAGTAATACGTCAACATCATATTACCCACAGTATTCGCATTAATATACTTGTAGTCCCTACTTTATATTTTTAACTTTGCATATGTTAATTTCATATATTAATATTATATTTCTATATTCCTTCGTATCGACGTCTCCCTGAGTATGGCGATTTATCGATGGAACACGTTGGAGTTTTCATGTTTGTGAATCATTTGTAAATCTATACACGTTCTGTGCATGTGTTGGTGAACATGAATGATTACAAGAACAATGCACAGAATGAATGACATTAAATTTCCAAACATACTTACGCAGGATTCAAATACTTCAAATTAATAATTCCAGGTTCTCACTCAAATACCGTAAAAGGCTATATTGTATGTGCAAAATGCTTTGATTTTCATCCGATCGCGCTTCACAGCCATCAGAGTTGCCACAGTGGAAAAACGGAGTCTCAAAGTCGTCAAAATGTGTCAATGTGTTAATTTAATGTTACAAATGTGCACTTAGAACACTTAGAAATCATTGTCAAGATATCTGTAAAAATCTTGTTATACTCTCACACACAAAGAAAACCATTAAATTCTATTTCACTAAAACCTAGTAGTAAAATTATTGTACTTATTCGCACACAGTTTTCACGCACATACGTCATGACATAATGAAACTCTTTGAATGTAGAGTGCACCTGTGTTCCAAGGAAAGTAAATTGGGCGCATTCGCGGACGACACAGCAGTATTTGCAAATCATGAAGACCCTACGATAGCCTCACTTAACCTTCAAGGGCACTTACACATCATCGAAAAATGGCTAAAGAAATGAAAATTAAGGTTAAAGAATCAAAGTCATCGCACATAACGTTTACCCTCCGGAAAGGCTGCTGCCCCGCATTTAACATCAACCGAACTATCATACCTCAAACAGAAGTAGTAAAATACTTAGGACTACACTTCGATTGCAGGTTAAATTGGAATCGCCAGAAAAAGAAAACAAACCGACTTAAAAACAAAAGAGATCAATTGGTTAACAGAAAAAAAATCCCATATATCTATAGAAAATAAATTACTAATCTACAGACTGGCAATCAAACCGATATGGAGCAACGGAATAGAACTGTGGAGTTGCGTCAGCAAGTCCAACACAGTCATGACGCCAAGATTCCAATCCAAAATTCTCAGAGCCATAGCGAATGCAATCTGGTATATAACAAATCATAATCTACATACATACTTCAACATCCCTTACGCAAGTGACGTCATCCATGAAAGAATCAATAAACATCACAACAAACTGGGAGCCCATCCCAGTCCACTATTACAGCCAGTACTATAACCTATAAACACTACGAGACTAAAAACATGCTGGCCTTTAGACTTGCAAGGCACGTGCGGTGACATCGCTGGATGAATACCCTACCAGGTCATTGTAATACATGGTGTCGTAGCGTACTGTGTACAATAATCACATTAGCTTATAGATGTTATTCTTTCTGATTGTTAATAAATAATAATAATAATAATAATAATAATAATAATACAGCCGTGTGCAGTAAAATATATGATTGAGCACTAGCTGCATTCACAATCATGGAACAGAAGATATTCTTCTTTCTTCCCTTCTTTTCTTCTTGCTGCCTTTTAATGTGAAAATACAGAGTGACGGAAAGGAAAGGGCCCTAGAGACAAAGTTTGGTAAACATGAAATGAACTGTAGGCAGAGTGGGCAAAAAATGAAAATCGTGCAGGTCTTTTGAAATCCGCGATGAGGCAAGCAGAACTGGCCCCAGTGGACTTGCAAAAATGGACACGGGCAGATTGAATCAAGAATAGATAGTCTCAGTGAGATGAACGTCTTTTTTGCTGACGTTAATATTGATGTGACAAGCAGTGACAGCTCCACGTCTCGTGGAAGAACACAAAACCAAATAAATCTTCTATAAAAAGAATGTTTATTACATACTATTCGTACGTACGTACGTAATAGATAACAATTACACTAACGCCGATAATTATGATAAAGATGATAAATAATTACATAGTATGGAATGGGGAGAGAAAAACTAAAGCACCAGAACTTGAAGAAGAGTATTCAAAACTAGAAGAAAAGGTGGTATGAAAAGTATAGAAGGGAGAAGAGGATTAAGCAGGAAGAAAAGCGGAACCACGACATGAAGGAGGATTGACATAATTGGAACAAACAGTAGAGTTAAAGCAGGAAGAGTGAAAGAATGTTAACGGACGAGAAGAGTAGACGGAGTAAAAGAAAAAACTCTCGGACTTCAAGAAGTGTAGCAGAATGTGCAGTACCGAAAAAAAGAACAGAGTTGTAAGAGGATGATAGAAAGAATAGTAAGAAGCAAAACAAAATTATTAAGAGAAAGTGAAACTCCGACAGCCTCGAAAGACAGTTCTGATATTCACTTCCCTCCGCTGACTAAGCAACTTCTGTTATCCTATCATTAACAACAGCTCGGTGTGTTGAAAAACGAGAAACATTCACACGTTGTTCAGAGTGCAGTCGTGAGCTTCGCAGTAGTTTGGATGATACCAGCTTAAAGCTTGAAAACATCCAGAGTTTAAATATGTAAATCACCCTGAAACTGCCTTTATTTTCTAAGCTGGAACTCCATTGTAGTAAATTCATAATCTTTATGGACCTATTTTTAAAATCGTCTTTTGCCAAGACGTGGCGGTTTCACAAGGTTTATAATTCCGGCACCCTCGGACGGCCTCAAATTCGGTAGCACCAGGTACTTTATATGATTTATTGACATATTTTATTACATATTACTGTGCATCTTTAGAGCGCCAAAATTCAACGGTAAATTACCGGAATGGCCATGTGGAGGGAAGAGGATGTGAAATTGGCGTTTCGAGATTTATTTCAAAGAAAATGTTCTTGCGAGAAACCGCTCAATCTTTCAACGTACCAAAACGTTTACTGCATGATAGTTTGGCAGGCATAATAAACCGAAGTGAAACGGAAATGGTGTTGGCGTTGTGCAGATTTGGAAATACTTTTTCGCAAAAGGCGCAATCACAAATGATCAGACGCGTTATAGAACCAGATGTTTATCTGTTGCCTTCAAAAGGAATGATTCCTTTAAATTGGTAAATGACTTGACCAAAGATATGCATATTCTTCAACGTTTAAAAATTACGACAAGCCTGCTGGGGGAAAAGAATTTTCATTTATTTTTGTTTAACAATTATGCGTCTTCAGTTATACTTACGAAATGCGAAATCAACGAGTCTAAAGACAGCAGCTCCTTTCTAAATTAACGTACGACCCTCAGCCTGCAGGGGTAAAAAATGTTCAAGACTAAGTCAATAATATTCGTACTTCACACAGAAGCATTGTTCAGGACACGGCAGAATTCCTAAGGAAAAATTATCACTTTCTGATGGCAGACAGCATAGACTTATCTAAGTAAAACATTAGGTGCTAAAGGTAAAATACGGGTCTGAAGAACTTTCAGGACTGAGTTAGAAAATAAACAAAAAAGGCAACACTCAAAACAACAAAACAGTCAAACCTACAACCCGTCAATAAAATTAAAGCATATGCATTTATTTAATACGCCGTCATGCAAAACCACTGTCAATAACTTACAGTGGATAGTGTTGCTGCATGATGGTGTATTAATTAAATGTACAGACTGAACTGCACAAGGTCCGTGTGTCACTTGGAATTAAAAAAAAAATTAAAGTTCATATGTAGAAATGGTGCTTGTAGGGGAAAGTCGCGACGGAGGCAGAAGAGGCAAGACTGTTTGTCAGTTTGGACAGTCATCCACTGAGGACTGGTTTCAATGGAGGCCCACAGAATTTTGTTGCACTTAAAGAAATTTCTGTTAACCACGTGTGTGATCTCTGCAATTGCGTTTATGTTAATTGTGATTTATTGTATCTTATTGTTATGTTCGGGGTTACAGGAAGGGATTTAATAATTAAAAAAGTATATCTTATATTTGGTTTCTTCTAAATTCAAGTTATTTTATCTGTCTTTTCTCCATGGTACGACAGCCACTAGTGTGCCAGGGTTTCCATATTATCGAGGCTTCACCATCACACTCAGACACACCACACTCGTTAGGGCTCCTCTGGACCAGTGATCAGCACAGACCTCTACCTGATAACACACAACACTCACAACAGACAGACATCAATGTTCCCGACGGGATTCAAAGCCGCAATCCCAGCAAGCGAGCGGTAGCAGACCGCAGCCACTGAGATCGGCTACTTTATCTGATTATACTACGTATAATAGTAAAAATTTTGTCCCTGACTAACATGATTTTATACGCATATTGTTAAGTTAATTTTTACTTAATTATAACATTATAATATAGTAGAAAACGAACACGTCGAGGGTTACTAGAATCTCTCGTATGTCTGCAAATCTGGGACATGCGTAATGATAACGATCATGACAAAATCAGCTAACACAGAAATTCTATGCTTTACATGAGCAAGAAGACGGAACGAGATACTGAAATCCTTCGACCGCTTTACTAAACGCGCGTAGAAGCCACCAAATGTCTTTAAGATTGTAACAAATGATAGCTGTCGAGGCTGAATCAGCTCCGCGTCTGCTTCGTGGCTTAGAGCGTGCTGCAGTGTTTTGTTTACCCAGCACGCTGAGCGCCTTCAACGTGTGAATGATCCCACGATGTCTTCTAGCCATAACTGAACTAATTTACGGCCAAGACAAGTAACAAAGTAGCGCCGTGACGCCGCGGCATCCCTTCCATCAGAAGCGTTTAGCAGCAGGATTACGCGACTTTGATACAAAAATGGTAAATGTATTCTTTTATGTACTTGCAGACTATTGAAAGACACTCTTAGTAGCTCAGAATACAACGTGTTAAATGATAGGTAGAATGGTTAAAGGTGGTCTAGAAAGGATTTGAAAGGAAGATATTGTGGTGTAATTTGGGGCTTCTGTTTTGGAGTTCGGGGAACTGGAAAAAGGCAAATCTGGGTAAACATCTTTCGGAATTTAAAGAAAAACCTCTCATTGTTCCTGCTCTCAAAAACCATGTCGCAAAGATATATGGCGTAATGACGTATTTTTCCACGCATTCTTATATTCGGCACTGTATGTTGGACAGTCACCAGCTTCACGTCCTGGCTGCTGTGTCCCTTACATCCATTTCATAGAAAAATATTTCCTTTCACCAGAACTGCATTGGCCATTGCGCAGAAAATGGGTCCTTCACCTGCCTTGAATCATGCCCGAATTCCCAGTCACCCTTAATCTGTCCCCATGGTATTCAAACCTAGGGCTCTGCAGTGGTCTTCCTGTGCTTCTTTAAAACTAAAACAGTAAATATAGTTCTGTTGTTCTTTAAGTGAATTTTGACTTCTCTCCTCAGTTTGTTCCTAATCAGCGATAACTTAACTTTCAGCACCAATCAACAACAACAAAATTGGTTCTTCATAAATGTGCTTAAATGTTTTATTTTTACAATTAAACATTTTTTGATGATTTATTTCATTTTTGCACCCAATAGTACATTTTCTCCATGCCGTGGTTCCGCACAAATTCATACTTGATCACAAGGGTTCTATACAAATTAGGAATTTGAATACTACTGACCCAGCTTGAAGAAGCAGTAAATGGACATACATATTAACGGAAAGCGAAACCGCCTGTAACGGTGAAAACTTATCTTCCTGCAGCAGCCGATATTTACAAGGACAGTCGGGAAATACACAATGAGGTCTTCGCTGTTCTGGAATGTTGCGCAGGGATGTTTGGTAGATTGTTGTCGACGTTTCGGTACAACGCATCGGTATCATTATGGAAGACCATGCAGTTCAACAAAAACATTCCAGAAGAGCGAAGATTTCAACTTTGCCACAGCAAAGCCTACCACCTCGCCAAAAGACTTAACTTTTTCCGAAGGTGCACAGCAATTTCAGAGCATTTAATAAAGTTTTAATTTTGAGGAGCTGTATCCTGTGAAATATCTTTGAATATTATTCCCTTATCTACATCCACGTTTCACGAAACATTTTCTCCCATGAATTCCATTTTTATGAAAACTAAGTTAGAAGGATAAAGTAGGCAATCCATGTAAATGTATATTTTGAAAAGAAGCGTTGGTGCAAAATTTGTTTCAAAAATCTTAACGACAGTACAACTCGCAAAGCCTCAACATAGATATCAGGTAGGGGAAAAATTAAAGCATTTTATGTGATTCAGCAACGTGCCAAAAATAGCAAAGGACTGAGTAGTTATTTTTTGTCTGTGGCGCAAGAGCCCAATTCGGGACTAGGCCGCCTCACTGTTTAGGTTTCTAGATAACATGCAATTAAACACGCGCACACACACACACACACGCGCACGCGCGCACACACATACACACACACATACACACACACACACAGGCACACACACACATACACACACACACACCACTCACACCACACACAAACACACACACACGCACGCACACACATACACACACACCACTCACACCACACACAAACACGCGCACGCGCGCGCGCACGCACGCACACAGGCACACACAGGCACACACACACACCACTCACACCACACACAAACACACACACACGCACGCACACACATACACACACACAC
>Ga0123357_10003179_pt1 | contig 18690 bp, 5 predicted proteins | sample TergutEmb28metaG_FD_89873 | JGI IMG/M metagenome (GOLD analysis project Ga0123357, IMG submission 89873) | Embiratermes neotenicus P4 segment gut microbial communities from Petit-Saut dam, French Guiana - Emb289 P4 | ecosystem: Host-associated > Arthropoda: Insects > Digestive system > Gut ...
CCAGCCCAATCCAGTCCATATACCCACATCCCACCTCCTGGAGATCCGTCCTAATATTATCTACCCATCTACGCCTAGGTTTCCCCAGTGATCTCTTTCCCTCCGGTTTCCCCACCAAGACCCTATACACCCCCCTCTCCTCACCCGTACGCGCCACATGCCCAGCCCATCTCATTCTTCTCGATTTCATCATATGACTCTTAGAAAATTTAATTATTTGGTATTCGCGTTAAAATGAAAGACGTTAAATGAGGCGTAATGCGGATAATGACGTAGACTGTGGCACAGAACCTAACAGCAATTCGCGCGAGCACCACACTACTGGTAGCCTGTGTGAAGTGGGATAGCTGCCGTCCGCCCTTCAGTAATCATACAGTAACTTGCCCCTCGTAAAGTTGACTTCTCTGTAACGGGCCGGGTTACAGTAGTCGGTGTAGCGACTCGCTACGGGTTGGACGATCCGGGGTTTGAATACAGGTGGGGCTGAGATTTTTCGTGCCTTTCCAGACCGGCCCCGATGGCTACCCAGCTTCTTGTACGATGGGTACCGGGTCTTTTCCTCAGAGGTGAAATGGCTTGAGCGTGGCGTTGGCCGCCCACTCTTTTCTAGCATCGGCGTGTGTATGGGTGGAGAAATACCTGTTCCACCCGTCAGTGTTTGCTTGGCATGTTACTAGACACTCTTTACATTTGTCAGTATTAGTGCGTGTGTGTGTGTGTGTGTGTGTGTGTGTGTGAATGTGTTTGCGTGTTTGTGTGTGTCGCTGTTGTGTGTGAGTTTATTGTTTATGAGCCGATGAAAAGAATTGCTTCGATGACGGTCATGTAAGTGGATAGAAAGACATCAATTAAAGTGGAGTTTTCAGAAGGGTGTTGTGTGGAAATGTGAATGGAAGATGGAGAGTCATTTAGAAATTAAAACGACACCATGAATTTATATGAAAAATAAATCACTATAATTACTGTAAAAAAACACAACGCTTCCAATTCAACAGAGATATAGGTTACGGAATTCCGAAATCATGCGAGAAATATTAGAGACTTTGGTTTTCGTTGTAACTCGGACATCGAATCCTCTGTGTGAATGCACTGCATTGTTTATTGTAGTACCAATTCGAACGAGAACCAGCGCCGTGTCTGCTAAGAATATGGCGTTACTGCGCTTCTAATTTTCGAATTAATTCCTGTTTCCGCAATATAAGTGCCCTCCCACTTGAGAGAATTTTTATGTGTTTACAGCAATAATTCTCCAAATATTTCTGACAATCTCTGGTTATGCTAGTGACCCAATCCATTCCATTCCATCTATGGCGCTGCAGCCCCTCCTGGGCCCTGGTCACCCTCAGTAGACGCTCCATTCTTCTCTATCCCTAGCTTATCTCCTTCCACCTCATATTCATAGAACCTGTAGTGCATCCCTCCGGACAGTGTCCTTCCATATTGTTCTTGGTTTTCCCACTGGTCTTCTGCTTATGCTAGTATACTGGTACCAATGAAGGAAGGGGCATTGATAGTAGGAATTACTAAGTTTGGGGTACAATGCTGTTACCGTCCACCTGACTGGCCTATGTCAACAAATCCAAAGCTCCTGTCACTAGTGACCAACAGTGTGAACAGAAAAGCTGGACAAATGGGTGGGAATTGTGGAGAACAGTGGAGTGTGGAGTAGAATTGTTGATCCATGGAACTTTTTATCCGGACTTCAGCATGAATAACTCACTTCAATGTGCAGAGTGCTTCTTGAGAAAGTGCTGTTATTTACAAGATTCTTCCATGTGATTCTGTCCCGTGCCAGATTAATCCAGTCAATTTTCTCACAATCTATATTTTTTAAATTTATTTTCATCCGCTCCTCCCACCCACATCTGGGCTCCAAAATTATCTTTAGCTTCCAAATAGTCCACCTAAAATTTTGTAAGCAGTTCTCGTTTCTTCATTCTCCTTATACGTCCCACCCACCATTAAAATGCAGCTACAGAATGCTTCAAGCTGTGCGTTGTCTGAGCTATAGGCCTGTTTAACCTTTTGGCGCCGGAATTATTTTTTAAATTTTAGCACATTCTGTATATAAAATGTGAATAAAACAGGAACCAAATATGTTAGAATTATGAAACAAACTGCATTTTGAAGAGAAAGAAAAGGAGAGTATATACCGTGTTTAAAATATTCAGTACCTGTATTTGTTGAATAAATATAAAAAATGCAACGTTTAGAGGTTATCGGTGCGGTACGACCACTATAGCGGTCTTTAGGCGTCAAAGGGTTAATGTATACCACTTATCGGGAGATGTATCTATGCCCCTATTCAGATTAATGGCTGTCTAGTGGTTGGTAAAACTACGCGAGAGTTTTAGACGATACAGTGGATTCAGGTTTCCATTTTGACAGTTACTAGTAACACGGAAGTAAGATCTGATTTTCGTGACAAGGATATCGCTAGGCCTAATAATTATAGGTTCCATCTATATCTTCATCGACTTGTGTGTTGATTTCCTATAAAATTGAAGACAAATTCTGCCACTGAGAAGTTTGGGAGGTTGTCCTTTCTATATGTTCTAGGATTTCCCTTTGATGCTGCTGGATCTCTTCGGTCTTCCTGCTAGCTGCACCATGTCTCGTTTATTGTGCTTCTCGTCTTACCTCCTGGAATAATTCGTGCCTTCGATCGCAGACGTTTTGTTTCAAAAACTTTGGCCCTTTCCTCACATTGTGCTCTTTTTAAGCCATTTTTCGATCCGATATTTTTAGGGCTGATTTTAAAAGTAATTTTTGCGAGAGTAACTTTATTTCTGTCCTAAAATTTCTTACGATTTATGTGTAATATACGCTTTAACGTATACTTTTGAACATGTAACCTGTATTCATTTCATCTGATAATTTATTATTTTGCCATTATTGAATTTCACTTACTTAATGTCGAAAAGGACATATGTAAAGTATTTGACTTCAAATCTTGTGTAGACCACTACTGTGTGGGTGCTGCTCTATGCAACAGCACCAGATTCAAATCCCTTCACGTCAAGACAGCTTAACTACAGTGCGTATATGCCAGACCATGTGCAAACAAGAGGACGGGAATAAGTTTTATCCTATTCCGTAACATTGCATATTTTAATTTTATACTTATATTTAGTGTGTTAGAATCTTGTAATTTTCGTGACATATTGAATTCATCCATGATGACATTTGAGTGAAGCAAGACATATTGGATTAAAGTAAAACAACCAAACATGACAGTGAACTTTTTTGGTTTATATTCCTCTGAACTAAGGTAATTTTTATGGAGTCGACCGTACGATTTTTCTATGCGTGCTTAATCTGGTTTCTGGTTAAGATAGACTTACTAAATATGAAATAGAAAAACTATGGGCTCTTTCTATCTTTTGTATCGTATTCCAGTGCTTGAAACTGTTACAAAATTGAATTTCAGACTGATGACATGTGATTGTGTCACACACACTCACGCATGCACAAAATAACGCAAAATTACGTCTGCTTTCCGTCCGTTATAACAGCCTCCTTTGCGTGGTTCACAAGACAATGTCTGTGAAGATTACCGTCTTCGGAGATTTGACGGTATGTATTTTGGTACACAGGCATGGACGTTTCGGGGGAACGTGCTCCAGGCGATGCTGAAGGTGGGGGGAGCAAGGACTTGTGAAGCTTTACTGCGGTCTTCCCTTGCATCTCAGAACAACGCAATCATTACGGAACAAAATGTCTGACACTCTGCCACTTACAGTTATCCGCGTATCTACGTAAAGTTGAAACGTCGTGATTTGCCATATTCTTGTGCAGATTATGATCTAAAACATTATGTCTTAGTTTGCACTGAGATGTCGTAGAAAACTCCAAATATTCAGAAAAAACTTTTGGTTTATTTTCATCTCTGAAAGAAACTCTCAACTTTATTCTTTTATGATTCCCGTACAGGTCCGCTTTAGAACTGAGTATTTGGTTTAAAACAACCTATTTTCCATAGCCTGTTATCAAGAAACAACATCAGAGATTTATTCATTTATTCTGTATGGTGCATTCGATATTTCCTAACAGCTTTCCTGTTTAAGGTGTAGACCATGTAAATGAGTCAGATCATGGCGTTGAAGACATAACGCTTTCCCGGAACGGCTGCTTTCGTCCACAAGATGAAATATTGTCAGAAGGCACAAATAAACAGTCTGAAGCTGCTACATTTTTAAGTTTCCTCACGCATACACGGGTTAGGCTGCCTAACTACTGCACTCCCTTCAATATCATATATGCAGTGACTTCTACCCCGAACTTTCTTCTTGCAAGACACAATGTCCTAGAGGAGTCTTCGTGCCCGATAGCACCAGGTTGTAGCAGAGTAGCTGATGAAACTAACTTTGGCGCAGAGGTTGAAGCCGAAGGATCTGACCAGCAGCGATCCAAGCAGTTTTTGAGAACTTAAAATGGCCACAAAACTAGGGTACTTATTACGTTCAGGAAGCCAGAAATCTCTTAGGATGTGAAGGCAAGCTCTGCCTTAAATTTATTAGGTACAAGTATCCTATATATATAGGAAAATATCTCTTTTAATCTATTAAAGATAAGCAATTTTATTATGACTTAAAAAAGTGTAATTACCAGTTACATGAAAAATTGCCACTAAATAAATTTAATGGTAATTTTTCATCTAATGTATGTAAATTCTTAATTTAAGTTCGAGATTATGTATATATAATGCCTATTGATTCAACAGTCCTAAACTTATCTTGTTCAGTTACTGTGTGATAATGACAGTAACAAGTTTCATCTTATCTCTTTAATGCCTGGGAGAGAAAAATTCAGTGACGACGCAAATGAAAAAGTTGTGTGTGGAAAGAACATTGATTAAAGTGCACGTACTTAAAACATTTGGAAAGAACTGCCGGAATGTTATCGGCAATTAATCAGTTGCATAACTTCGTAAGGAAAGCTCACTGTTACAATAACAAGCAAGCGTGATATTTGCGTTCTCTTCTTCTGTCCAGATAAACATTTTTTTTTTCAAAAGTTGTTAAGAAATCGTTACGCAAGCAATATTGATTAGAAATGACTTCGAAAGGGACAATTGGTATCGCAGTTATAATATTTCGTAATACAAATTGAACTTTTATATCGATGCGACCTGCTCGAATAAATGAATATTAACTGCACTGTAATGCTTGTCCATTGTCATAAGACAAGAACGTTGAATATCAATAGAATGGCCATTCACGTTGTAATGCATGAGTGAGCGCGGTGAAACACAATACAGTTAAACTAATTACGCCGAGTGTCAGGTACAATTCTGAACCGAGAGCAAGCCATACAGCTTTCTCAGCATTTTCAGTCCTGTTTCGAAACTCCCGCACTCTGTTCAAAAAGAAGTAAGGCCACTGGAAGAAGACTTAAAGTTAGGCCGCTAGGAAGCATGTAAAATGTACGTGAATTTGCAGGAACTGAAAAATAATTAGGACTGAGCAAAAGACTGTATTTGAGAAGAAATCTTACGGTCGAACATCACAGCTGGGTGATAAGTGCTCCTCCCTTTCCTGCAGATCATAAGTACTCCTCCGTTTCCTACAGGTCACAAGTATTCCTCCGTTCCCTGCAGGTCAAAAGTACTCCTCCGTTTCCTGCAGGTCACAGTACTCCTCCGTTTCCTGCAGGTCACAAGTACTCCTCCGTTTCCTGCAGGTCACAAGTACTCCTCCGTTTCCTGCAGGTCACAAGTACTCCTCTGTTTCCTGCAGGTCAAAGTTACTCCTCCGTTTCCTGCAGGTCCCAGATTGAAATCAAATTTTCGGCTGCCTGACTTCAAGCTTCCGCCGCGGTTTAACCGAGATTTTTGCTCTTCTGGGTTGTTATACGACGTAGATTGGTAGTTATTTACCGACGTTTCAGGACAACCTATCGGTCCTTTATTCAAGGTGGAAGATGGGACAGAATAGTTGTCCTAAAACCTCGGTACATAACTACCAGTCTACGCCGCATAACATTGTAGAAGAGCGAGACCTCAGGTGTTCACCTATCCAAAGTAAAGTTTTTGGTAGCGTTCTTCATTCCCTCCGGGTAAATTCCGGAAGAATAATTCAAATTAGGCCAAGACTGCTTCCTTTTGCAGCCGTAGAGCCTGTCATATTGATATCATTGTTAAATAAGCAATAAATGAATTTCTGAGGTACTTATTTTGTCATAAAAGACAAGTTTTCATACTTAATAGAAATAAATACGCGATGAGAAGATTTAGAGTTTGTAAAACTCTTTGGGGACTAAATTTGAACCGTAACGATTTTACTTCGGTGTTGCTCCGTATAATATCGAGAACTGTGTAATGGTAATTAATAATTTAAGACGAAAGTACAGAAAACTGTCTGAACTTATGTATTGTGTTGTTTATCGGAAATTAATAACGCTAGACGTAACTGTAGTGTGAAAAAGCCATAACTTCTCGCAGACCCTTGGAGGGACTTACAACTGTAAATACATAAATAAAATAGGGTCTCGTTTTGCGACGGTTCTTTTTACGACGATTCACTTTTACAACACTTGTCGAGTCGGACAGAGCACTACCGACTTGTGGTGCATCACTGCCGCTAATCAAGCGTCCTTTTTCTACTTAGTGCGCTCCTAGATCTTTTCAGGTGTGCATGTGTTTCTTATTCTATTTTAGTGCGGTTTTATTAAGTTGATTGTGATTTTTCCACCCACGACGTCCATCAAAGAGACAGAAAAGAAGAAAAAATCAAGACCGTTATCGTTACATTGTTTCTTGATGTCTTCTGAACCTCGGCCTGGACCTTCTTCAACAAAACAAAAAGTGAATTTATTGATATTTTTTAAATTATCTGTGTAATTTTCTATATATCAAATTCATTAAAATAAAACTGTATGTTGTAATGTAAAGAAATGTTGTAAATTATAAAATTGACTAATATTTTTGCACATGAACTATCTCAACTTAAACCATTTAAATAGTACTCGTTTTACGAAGATTCGATTTACAACCAAATATTCAAGAACATAACCCCTTCGTAAAACGAGAATCTACAATGTATATTTTGTGCCGTAGTAAAATCCTAGTTGAATGAGAGTGACACTTTTTAGGTTTAAGGACCTACTTCTCAAAATATAGACTTACTAATGGGTTATACTCCTCGACCCTATCCCTAAGTCAGTCTGTTCGGGAGTGAGATCAGATTTGATTCTATAATTTAGGTTAGGATAAGCAATTCCTGCCCCTTTAGAACAATTGGAGTTTCAAGTAAATGTATCTAAATGCTATGTGTGGTGTGACACTAAACAATATGAAGCAGTTTTAAGTCCTTAATTTTTCTTGTTACGTGGGATTATGGGACCTTATTCTTAAGCGTGAGTGTTTGTAGGTCGAGCTTTTGCAAATCGACGACACACTGTATTGTGTTGTTTAGTTGTTTCATATGTCAAGGTGTTGGGTATATTGTGCATAAGTTATTATTATTATTATTATTAGTAGTAGTAGTAGTAGTAGTAGTAGTAGTAGTAGTACCATAACTCCTGCGTCAATCAATTGGTCTGGGGTAATCGAAAGTTTATTCTGCCGAACATCGTTGTCGTCGCTATCATCATTATCATTGCCATAATTTTATTTGGTGTTGTTTTGTTTAATCCATATTCCTGTTACAATATTTATAATTTCGGGAAACTTGTTATGTATAGGCCTACTTTGACTAGAAAGTCACCGGTTCGAAGTCAAAGCTGTCTTCACAATTCTCGTCCTTTCTTACGGCTTCCAAACAAAACCCCTTCCATTGATCCTGTCTTATACGTCACTCTAGGCAGGCACTTCCAAAAGACTGATTTATAAAATGAACATAAATGTAATATTTCAGTTTTACTTTCTTCGGTCTCCCCCCCACCCCCAAAAAAAATCAATGTCTAATTATTAATTATTTTTCTGTCAGTTTATTTTCATTTTTCCTTCGAATTCACACTAAGCTTTTGTAACAATGGACACGGCCTTCATCACACACCATAAAGAGAATCTCATACAATAAACACTGATACTATGTGATTCAGGGGTAAGCTTTTTACAATGTTCTACATTACATATGAAAGGAAGCGTCAATCGTCTTTGGCTTTCACTGCTGCCACCAGCTGGTGCTGCCGTAAAACAAGGATTAAAAATTACTATTGCAGGAAATGGAATAAGAAACAAAACGTAAATAAATATGAACACAGGAAATTAAAGATAAAATTAAATAGAAACACGACAGTACTCGGAAGACGGTAATGATCAAAGATAAGGGGAAAACATCTGATGCTGTTGCTTATGATTACGTGGTTATTAGGGAGTTAAGTGCCAAGTGGACTTATAACACCCAAGCCTTTAGAGACGAGATAAAATCGCTTATGCTAATATTTAAGCAAAATACGTGTAATGTGCAGCGTTGCACGTGCCTGCAGTCTTGTTTTATACAACAGTCTCACGAGGTTATCGCTGGCTGGCTGCGGTTGTACCTAACGATTCGATGCTGCACGGTGCTCACCTGCTAATGTTAGGGTTTTGGAGTTAGTAAATGGCAGTGAAACTGTTGCCTGAAATTCGCCAGTCCTTTTTCTTCTTGAGGAGGATCATGGTCACCTCAGTTTCTAGATTCGAATTTCAAGGAACACATATTCCATTTTCAGCATGGCCACAAAAGTTTTCTTCATCGCGTTTAGACGATCCTGTGGCCCAACTAGAACCTTATCAATTTGCACTGGGGCTCTTATTTTGGAAGTAAAGAGACGAGAGCCTGAAGCTCATCGCTTCTTTCCGCCTAGTGGCACGGTTAGGATTTTAAAAATTTATAGACTTCTGCCTTGCGTGTCAAGATGCTGTGCTTTCCTCCGTTGAGGACACAAGAAATTTTACAGTTTATAGACAATACTGACATGAGTGACGCCGTCGGTAATGTAGATAATTCAGTCTTTTACCGAAGGTTACAAGGAGGAATCCTGTGACCACCCTCGCAATGGAGCATTAGCCTTCGTATATAGAGGCACACTGTGTTGTAAAGTTCTACCGTAGCTTATGACCTCCACAGCCCACATGCTTTCCAGTTAAACAATCATAAATATTGTCTCTCGCAACTGCATGTGTGTCTATATGTGTAAAATTGTTTACGTAACTTGTCTCCACATTTTAATAGAATATCGAAATACTAATAATAAGTTAAAATACAAAACTTTTAGCATGGGAAATAACGTCATGTGTACCATAAATTGCATCCACAGAAAAGCTGCAACCTTATGTACCTTAGAATCACTTTTGTTTCAGGTGTATAATTGTAAATATCTTGCAAAGGTCTAATAAATAATAACTGTTATAATAGAAATAATAATAAAAATTTCTAATAACATGAAGACAAACAGAAATTTGGTAGTCTCTTTCAACACAACAGACTATAATGTTCAGGATTCTGGACTCGATCTCAAATCAAATGTATTTGCGGACTTCTCTCCACACCGGTATCGAAAGTGGAACATTGGAAAAATAGACGAGCACGAAGATGACGATAATACGCATATGAAATTGGTATGACGTAGATCAAACTGACACACAGCCTGTCGAATGGCGAATTTTGGGAAGAGGTTGTCGAAATTACGTGTTTTTCCTCCAGTAAAATAATAATTCGATGTAATTATTGAATCTGTCAGTCATGTTGACACTATTTACAATACCATCAGGCCCTCTGGCACGCCCAGTTACCTGGGCTGATAAAAACGCCGTGTTGAGGGCAGTGCTTTCCATCAGTCAACATAGGATCTCATTTAACCGGGTGGTATCAGCCCAGCAAATTATAGCTTATAGTCTGCACGCACTGTGGATCATGCAGCAACATATGTGCATGTGGGCACTGCCCTGCCCACTGCCTCGTGTTCGAGATATTCAGGCACATAATTATCTTTTAAACTTGTATATTCTGTCTTTTCACGCTTCGAGAAATACATGCAAAGAGAAATAATAGCTTCTAATTAAGCTACTTTTGGTCATATGTACTTGCTAATTTCCGTACTGACTACATTATTTACTTTATGTATATACATATATATCACCCTTAAAGTGTGGAAACTTTTATTTTATGAAAAGTCTAGTTATTTCATAATATGAAGGAAAGATGAATTTGAAGTTTTGAATGAGAGACCATTTATCAGTTCATTTCACGAAATAACGAAACACTACAACTTAATATGTAGACTGTTTCAAATATTCTACATATTAATATTAGTTAATCTGTAAAAGGAGACAACCGACGTGCTGCTATTACAGTGTGATGTTTGATATTTCATAAAACACATAGTTATTCCATAAATTAAAAGAAAGTTCGTAATGTGGGAGCATTCAGAAATTTAACAAAGTGGAGGATATTAAGGAAAGGCTGGCAACTGCAGTGCAGATCTCAAAGTTGTCCGCTTCGTGATAAAATATACCAGGCACTTGGTATCGTGAACTTTATTCTATGCAAGAAATGTGGCTATATTACAAGAGAGTCAATGAAATTCCAGCTGCCTTTCGACACTTTACACATTTTATCTGTCTTATGCTCTTCAACTCGTGTACCTGCGTCATCTTGAGTATCCTGCAAGTTGTTCGTTTTATGTGCTTTTGGAACCTTACGTCATTTTTCACTGCGCCACATTTTGTTTGCATTTCACGTTAGAATCTACCCTTCTTGTGCACCTGTTACTTATAACGTGTGTACGTGCGTCGGGATAGCGTAACCAGTATAGCGACTGCCGACAGACTAGTCGAGTAAGCGACAGATGACCTTTATCATGGCTTCTAATAAACTCAATTGTTAGACATGAGTGTATTTTTGTCCCTCTCGTAAATTTCTTTGTGGCCTAGTACTTAACTTTCTCATAAATATGTGGTATATTTATTTATTTATCTGCGTCCTTACACCTTGTTTATTAGACGTACACAAATAAGGATAAGCTCTGCTATCCTTGATGTTAATACTTACATACATTCATTTTAAAGATTGTATATTTGAAAAGATTTGTCAACCTTACAGGCCTACTGACAAAGGATTTCCGTCAAGCTATGCAGATTGTCACAAAATTTTGGTTTTGTGCCTATCATACACAAAAAGAACAAACAACGCAATGAGTATGTGACAAAATCTCACGGTTGTACTGAATGTAGAATCCCTAGGGGTTTTTAAAGTGTGTCTTTAATTTGTACAGTGTTATTTGCAAGGAACGCACTGCGTGGTTGGACGTAGCGATATGATGGAGCAAAAAGAATTCTGCCCAGATCTGGCATGGCAGGCTGCAGTGCAGTTCCATAAATGAGTGCAGATGTGGGCGGCAGGTACATGGCTCCCAACTAATGAAAGGATCTTCAACATGAAGACCAAGTAGGGAATAGCAGTCATTTCGTGAAACGAATCAGTATATTAGTAGGCATCTGCAATACCTTTTGCTTATTCAGTGACGCTATATCAGCTGCATATATCGTATATTTTGAATACTGAAATCGAGGCGTGTTTTGGTGGCTTTGCACCAGAACACACTGTGCGACATCCCTCGGATATTACCTTTATACCACGTTGTCACATAGCACAAACCCACCACTCTATCAGACTGCAGAGTGTCACACCACTGAAGACTCCTCTTTGTTGACAACTGTTAGAGCCTCAAATCTCAAATCATAAGATATTTCTTTTACGCCCTAATTAGCAAGGCTGTCAATAACACATACTGTGTTACAGTAGGCACATGTCAATTGTGAGGACGATTGGTGAATCATACATTGGAAGAAATGTAGACAGGAGTGGTGTGGCGTATTGAAGGTAAATTTATGTAGGACTGAATAAAAACCACAAAAATGTCATTCAATTTATTCAGTCGCCATGATGAGATTTGAGTGGAGAAAATCACGAACCGGAAGAGAGCCGCTTCTCCTGCCCCTACTATAACGAATAATTTCATGTTTTATCCAGGATCGAATGACAATGCTTATGAAGCATTTGGAATATTTGGGAAGAAGTGGTCATGACCTCTTTCGTGAGTCGAAGGACGGAGTTTGGAGTCCGAAATATGAAGCAGTACTCTAAAGTTCGGGTGTCTGTTTACGTCAAGATATGTCATCCATTTTACGGGTCAGGATTCATCGGGCCGACAGCCGTGGAAAAGAGCTGAATGCTATCGCCTCCTGCTTAGGAAGTCCAGAATGGCGTCTGCCCTAACAGGTTCTTTGTGGTTTTCCACAGTCCTCCCATAGCAGTACTGGATAGCACGGTCACACTCGGATTATGCCAATTACCGCTTTAATTAAGATTACTTTCAATTCGTTATAGATTAATAATCCCATCACGCGAAATAATAAATTCGAAATTAAAGGCTTTGTTTATACAAAAGCTTTAAATAGACCATAAATAAATAAGTAGCTTTAAATTACGATTAGTACATGGGAAGAATATAAAAATATCCTTCATGACCTACTTTCAGTTTCTGTTACAGCATAACCCGGGAGGGGCTAAAGCACCACTGTTTATATCAGTCACGATATACGAACAAAAAGGTACAATTCGAACTCGGGATCTAAAGGACAGAAAAAATTTCAAAACAGTAGATAAGTACCATTACGAATATGCTATTATATTAGTCAGATAATAGCTACCGATATATTAATGTACAAATGCTACACTATAACAACATCATTAATAAAGACCCCATTTATTTGACGCTGTAATCACAACAGTAAAAATGGATAAAGTTGAGAATAAGACGCATAAAATTTCCGTATCGGAAATTAATACAAAATTTGGAATTTAAATAATTAGGCATTATGTGCAGATACTACACAAAAAGGGGGCATAATTTCGCTTGTGGATTTTGGTCTAATTACAAAACAGAAGGAGATATAAACACGAAAGAAATGTAAAAGTTATAGTATACAAAACTCGACCTTTTGGGTTAGGTTAAGTTAGCTTAAAATTTGTTGGTTACTGAAATTTCTTTTGGATTACTAACCTACATTTACGTCGTTTGTCACTTCTTGATTACAAAGTGGACACAGGTCTCAGAACAAAAAAGAGCTAATGAAACAAAGACAAAATTTTCTCCTTATCGTTGCGCCGTGCATTTCGTAGAGTTATTTAATCAGCACACCAACTAATGCACATACTTAAAGTTTTACATTAAAACATTTAAAATTGCTCCAACATGTTTCGTTCCTAAGATCATTTTCAGGGAGCTACACTGTTCCTTGCTAAAGTCACATTAAGGAAATTAATCAGTGAGTGTTTTTAAAAATGTGACTTTAGCAACGAAAAGTTTAACTCCCTGAAGATGATCTTAGGATCGAAATATGTTGGACCGATTTTAAATCTTTTAATGTAAAAATGTTATTTATGTGCATTAGTTGGTGTGGTAATTAAATGATTAAAAAAGAAAATTCTTTTTAAAACTGCATTTACACATCCTGTTAAACTGCACGCAGAGCAGAGTACTTAGTATGTCTGTTTATGTAAATACTTATTTGAATACTATATTAACCCTTTGACGCCTAACGACCCCTATAGCGGTTGTACCGCACCGCTAAACTCTAAACGTTTCATTTTATATATTTATTCAACAAATACAGGTACCGAATATTTTAAATACGGTATATACTCTCCGTTTTTTCTCTTCAAAATGCAGTTTATTTCATAATTCTAATGTATTTGGTTCCTGTTTTATTCACATTTTATTTACAGAGTGTGCTAAAATTAAAAAAAAAATAATTCCAGCGCTAAAAGGTTAAGAATAAAATCACTAAAGCAATACTTGAGGTTTTCACCTCGGTGTTGCTAAAGATTCGTTTCTTCTAGCGTGTTAAAGCTTAATGTTTGGCCAAGTTGTTCCGAGGTTTCGAAAGACCGTAACACCTTTATCTTCATTGTCAATCAACCCATATTCTTGGACCACCGTCGTTTCACTAGCTGACAGTTTGTGTCTAGTCCTAACGAATGGACGGTAGAAAATAATTTCAGTGCCCCACACTTGGATACTTTTTGTTAAATGCCATAAACTTCCGCTCCTATGAATACTTAATTTAAGGACTGTAGTAAGAAAAAAAATCTACTGTGTCGTGTCTTTTTGAGTTCAAGTTTTTTGAGGCCTTCCTTAACTGTAACATATTCTTCCAAGTTACTAACAGATAAAACGTACAAAGACTGAAAATATATTATCTAAATTAATTTAGCACGGAGAATCTAACAGGAATATTACATTACAATTTCAAGTTCAAACAGCGTACGATGTAAAGTAAATTTAAATAACTTACACTTCATCATTATATTTAAACAACGACCACAATATTACGAATTTCTTACAGTATGCAGTGTGTTATGGAGCTTACAAAACGTGGAATGTATTGTAAGTTGTACACAACACATTTCCGTTACGCTGCTGACACAGCGAAAACTCCAGTTTGAATTAAATGCAACATTGTATGTATTAAAAGGCTTACACAAAATGCAAAAAGCATTAAGAAATTAACATTCATGCAGTTTGTTTTGAACTTACACAACATACAAAATATTATACAATGAACTGTATGTATTATGAATTTTACAGAATGTGTACAGTGTGTTATACTGCGTTAAACTCAGACTTTTAACAATAACATCTATTGCCTTTAGTACCGTACATATACATCTGTAAGAAGAACTAACAAAATGCGCAATTTTTTAATTAGTGATTTAATTATATCACATCACATCATATCACATCAATATCATATCATGTCATATATCGCATTATTTATCGTATCACATCTTATCGTATCATATATCACATCATATATCGTGTCACATCATATCGTATCATATCATATCAAATCATATATCGTATCACATCATATATCATATCATATCATATCATACCATATCATATCAAATCATATCGAATCATAACATATCACATCATATCATTAATGAAAAATGTGTGTATTTTGTTGATTCTTATTACATATGTACATCACGATGCACGGTACAGAAAACGTAAAGTTTACCTTATATGTACTATATTTTATAATATTTCGGACTTGAGATTGAACAGTGAGAGTATCTGAAACACAAAATGCTTGTAGATAAATTACCCATAACTTCAACATTCTATATTCACTCTACGTATATCAGCGCTCACCATTAATATGAAGCTTTGTGACAGGAGTTGGAAGAATTGTGCAACCATTGTTATGTCAACGGCTGCGTCAGAAATAAAGAAATGCTGTACGATAGGAAAGCGTGACGACAGAAAATTGAGCATATTAGACACCGGAAATTATAAAAGTACTGTGAGCTTGATTGAGCCGTCATTTAACTTGTCCGATATTTCAGTAAACGGTGAGCACTTATGTGGAGGGAAAATAGATACGTTTACACTTCTCAGAACAACATTATATTAGGCATTTGCTCTTCTGAGATGTTACGAAACACTAGTTGCTAGATTACTGGCTTTTCGGGACAGCCTAACGCTCCCATTTTCAAGACTTAAACAGTCCTAGAATAAAGTTTAAATCTCGTAATATTGTCCAGAATAAGCTGAGTAAAACTAAGAAAGTCTTCGGTAAAGGGCGTCGGTTTTCCTGCCTTATTCGAACAGGACGTCACTCGAGTACGTCAGGCATTACAAGACGATCCAGCTTGCAACGGGCAACGTGTTTGGAAAGAAAGCGTACGTAAAGTCAGTTGGCCTATTTCAACTTAAAAAAAAAAACACTGGATCGCATTATATCTGATCCGTATGCTATGTCGTTGTACCCAACTCTAAATACGCAGTTCTTCATTGAGTACAATCCATAATAAGCCGTGGCGTATGCACGAATTTTTGAGGTGGGAACAGCACTAGATCATGTTTCAAATTAAAGTACCTGACAGTAAGTATGGTCACGGTAGAAATCACTCTTCTTGGACTGCCTGACCCATAAGATGGAGGCAATACAATCCTTTGGGAATGGCAGTAACTCTTTGCTTAACAACCCAGAAGGCTTGAATCTTCAGCAGCACCTTTGTGAGAACATCAGACACTGCAGTAGACATCGTATTAAGGAAGGTGACACTAATAATAGTGGTAGCGATTGCAAAGATAGGAAGAGTAGAAATGTTTGAAACGAAGAATAGACCTAACTAATCATGAGGTTCGTCATCCCTGTTGTGTTCTATGAAATAAGTAATATAGAATGTGTGTACTGGTCTAACACAACTATATTTATTGGTAGAATATAAAGTATTTTCTAGATAAGGTACAACTGCTAAGAACTAGAGTAAGTTTACAAACCTAGAATTATAGTCACAGATGCTACATATTAGTGTACATTGTACATTTTATAATTTAGTGTAATTACACATCACACATAGACATAATATGATACCTACCATAGATTTAACTATAATAAGCTTAGACATAGCTTGGTAACAGCATGGACCCCTCATGTAACCCACACCGTCCAAGCTTTCTGACAGATACGAGAACTCGTACCCAATTTACCTCCTCCCTACCCCATACAAACAACCCATGTATGTTTTGTATAACTGCTTAATAAGTATTTCATGTACAACCTATAGATGGTTATTATCAAGGGCCGAAATATGTAGTTGTACCTTATGTACAAAATACTTTACATTCTACCAATAAATATAGTTGTGTTAGAAGAGTACACTCACTCTGCATTAGTTGGACCTAAAGAATTTTAGAGTGACGAACACCCGAAAGCACTTTACTATATTATGCATAACTGTATCATTTCTGTTGTGAAATTAGAACCTTGAATTTTCTCTGAAACTGCTGACTCAAGTTCCCCTGTAAATAGGTCTATATGCATGCATGTCCCGTGGTCTGTTGTCATGTGTCAGTCAAGACTACACAGCTTCTTTTGATCCCGCTTTGCTGTGCCGACACAAGTGATGCGTGCTTTAAACCAATTTAAATAGAAGTAAAAGTTGAATTGAAAAATAACAAGTAAGAGAAAAATCGTATAAGCGTCTCCTTTCTTCTTTTATAAGAAGTTCTGTGTTGAATGACAGACGGTCTGACGACAAAGAGAAGCTGCTCGTTTTCTCGGATTTACATTGCATATTTCAGCGTACTAATGCTACTGCTGTCTGCCTTCATGAGAGTTACTTTAGAAGCGCTGAATTTTTGCTAGACAACAGCAAACAAAATTTGAACTTATTTCGTGATTTGTTTGCCTGTTGTGAGCTACAAATCCTGTTGGTAATGTTGCTGGCGATCCCAAACTGGCAGGATATATCACACTACAGTTGCCTTTCAGTAGAAACAAATTTTTTATTTCTTTTTTTCCAGACCAAAGATTTATGCACTTCGTATAAATTTGTACAGGACCTGAGCATGCTATGTTTGCGCCGAGAATTTGTGACCTTCGTCAAAGTCAAATATTGTGCAGTACCGCCTGGAGTTACCGACTAGGCTCGCTAAGTTTACTATACCGTTCCGTGTTAACGAGTTAAGTGTGCAATATTTACAGTGCCGTCTGGATTTAGGAGTTAACAGCATACAGTTTAGAATTTTGTCTGGATTTTTGCGTCAATCGTAATTATTTTGTGATGCTATCTGAAGTTAAGCACTAACAGCACGCAATTTAGAATGTTGTCTGGAGTTACGTGTGAATAGCAATGCATTTTAATAGACCTAGAATTATGAGCTAACAGCACGACATGTATAATGTCTGAATTTATGTGTTAAAAGCACAGCACACTATTCATAATTCTATCTGGAGTTACTGAGTTAGCAGCACACAATTTAGAATGTTGTCTGGAGTTACGTGTGAATAGCAATCCATTTTAATAGACCTAGAGTTATGAGCTAACAGCACGACATGTATAATGTCTGAATTTATGTGTTAAAAGCACAACACACTATACATAATTCTATCTGGAGTTACTGAGTTAGCAGCACACAATTTAGAATGTTGTCTGGAGTTACTTTTAATAGCACTCCATTTTAAAGCTATCTGGGTTTACGCATTAACATCACACATTTTATGCTACTCTCCGAAGTTGTGTATTAACAGCGCCCAATTTATAATGCTGTCTGAATTAAACGTTCGGTTCACACCATTTTTAATATTATCTGCATTTATGTTTAGCAGCACAACATTTGCGGTACTGTTCTGAGTTATGCGCTAACAGTACACTGGTTAGTACATCGTCTACAGTTGTGTTTAAGTGACGAAATATCCGGTACCGTCTTGAGCCAAGCGTTACCTGCTCAGTACTTGCACTACCTTCTGATTCATGCGTTAAATTCGGAACATTTACAGTATCCTTTGTAAGTTACGCATTATGTACACGCCATCTGGATTTGTGTGTTCGGTGCGCGACATTTACAGCACTGTGCAGAGTTAGGCGATAACTGCACCTATATATTGCTGTTTGGAGTTATACTTTCATCTTAAAACGTTTGTACGGGGCACTATACTGCTACAGCGTCTGCATATACGCGTTATGTGCACAAGGTGTCATTTCTCTAATCATTGCAGTTTTTATTGTATGTCACTATACGTTCTATAAATATTATCGTTTAAGTTTTATAAATTAACAACAAAAGATTCTTGTTTTTAAGCTTTCGCCGTGTTCTAAATGTAATTTATTCCTTTTTGGGTAATTCCCCGGCGTCTGAGTTCTAATTGCCGACGTTTCGGAACTCACTATCGGTTCCATCTTCATA
>Ga0123357_10003181_pt1 | contig 18687 bp, 13 predicted proteins | sample TergutEmb28metaG_FD_89873 | JGI IMG/M metagenome (GOLD analysis project Ga0123357, IMG submission 89873) | Embiratermes neotenicus P4 segment gut microbial communities from Petit-Saut dam, French Guiana - Emb289 P4 | ecosystem: Host-associated > Arthropoda: Insects > Digestive system > Gut ...
GACATTAATATAATTGTCGATTGTAAGTACAGCGTCTTTTTCAATTACCAGCATACCGTCCGCCCAGATATCAATCCCCATGCCGGAATCAAATGTGACATCTTTCTCTATCGTGAGCGTCCTGTCTGCCGGGATTATTATATCTTCGTCGGATTCGATATTGGTGCCGGACGTAATAACAACGTCCTGATGTAATAAACTCAAATATGTATTTATTGCCGAGCCCGCATTATCTGTGCTGTTGTCTATATACACTGTGTCAGTTGCCGAGACAACCATAACGGGGACAACGGGCAAAATCAAGAGAAGCGATATTACTACTGCCAAGATTTTTTTCATTTTCAAAAATTTCATAAAATTTCCTTTCGTTATAATTTCAACATACTAATCACGAACCACAATCTGTAAATCCGGCGGGCGGCACGGCAAAATCGTCTGTGCCGCCCGTGTGATCTATTTTTTCTGCATTACTTCGTGACTGCTATTAAATTCAATAAATATTTGAACATCAGCCGTTCTGTAACGGCGCGGGAAAACTGAATCTGTTTTTATTTTTATTATAGATTTGAATTAATAATATAAATAAGTACCAGCCCCCCAATATCCACAACCCGTACCTACTGATATGATATTATTTGCTTCTAATTCGGCATTATAAGATGCAAAAGTTACATCTTTGAATTGCACTGCCATATCGTGGCAATTAAAGTTGTTACCGGATATGCTACCTGGTGTATAAGAAGTTAGAGCAGAACAATTAATACCCACAAGTATTGTACCATTATTACCAAAATCACACCCATGAACTGTTAAATTTACATTTGCATTCACAGTAATAGCTATAGACACAAAGCCAGTTGGGACGGTAAAAGTACAATCAATAAAAGTAACATCACTTCCAGCGGCTGCTGGTGCAATATATATTGGTTCATCACCAGTATTGCCTAATATGAATGTAACATTTTCAAAAGCTAACCCACTCGTGGCTTGAAATTTTTTCCCACTTGTAGTTGCCACTGTACCATTAACTATGGTCAAATCAGCACTATTATTTATATTGGCATCGAGTGTTAATGTATTACCACCTAAATCAATCACTTTTTCACTACTTATAGCCGTGATACTATCTATAGACATATCATCGCCCATAAGTATATATGTAGCATTTGGATCTGTCAAAGCATTACCAAAGTCAGTTGCATCAGTTACAACGACATCTACTACCATTACATCTGTAGTAGTTCCTTCGCCAACCTGATTATCGTCAGCGTCATATGCTTTAACTGTAAATGTGTATGTTGCGCCCGGAGTATAGAATTGACAAAGTTGGCTTGTAACGCTTCCTACATCCGCATCAGTATTTATTCCGGCATCGTCAGATACAGTGTAGTATACAGCTTTTGCCGGCGGATTAGCAGACCAGTCAAGCGTGACTGTACCGCCTACAGCTGTTACAGTTGTAGTCGCTGTTACAGGGAATATCATTATAAGCGAATCAAGTGCTGTCCGGAGTGCGTCTGTTGCCGCGTCAACTTGAGCTTGTGTTACAGAATCATCATATAATACACCAGTGATTGGAGTTGCTGCGACCCAATATGCGTCGTTCAATATAGCCCATGAATCAATTGTATAGTCTGCGACGTTAGGTACATAGTTAGTATTAATGTCGTCAATCAACGTCTGGAGCGCGGTTTTATCTACAAATGTGCCTGTAATTAAACTTGCGTTAAATGCGTCTATTGCGGCTTGGAGAGTTGCTGTTGCCGCGTCTATATCAGCCTGTGCTTGTGTTGTGTCGTCGAATGCCTGTGCCGCCGTTATAGCGTCTGTGAGTGCGTCCATATTTTCTTGGGTTGCACACATTGTTCCTTCAGGTACGTCAGTTCCGTCGGGGCTTATTGGCGTAACAGTAAGCGCATTCGCCGATGTTATCGCTGTTTCCAGTGCTGTTAAGTCTACCGGCATTGTAACCGTTACTGTTCCAATCCCTACTACAGTAGTACCGTCAGCAGCCAATGCTGTAACTGTAAATATATATGTTTCACCCGGATTATAAAACTGACAATCTTGATTTGTAGCTGTTGTCGACCAATCGGTATTTATTCCGGCGTCATCAGATATGGTGTATGATGCTGCCATTGCCGGCGGATTAGCAGACCAGTCAAGCGATACTACGCCGCCTGATATACTTGTATCTACTGTAAAATCTACCGGTATCGGTATGAGTGCTGCTACTGCCGCTTCGAGATTAGCTAATGCTGTGTCTACTTCTGACTGTGTTGCGGAATCATCTGCTAATACAGCTTCCGCCGCCCAATATGCGCCGAGATTTTCCGGATCGTCATTTGAGCCTAATTGATCCCAGTTTGAGTATGCACTTGGATCCATAACCATGCCGTTTACTTCTGTCGGAGTCCCGTTTACATTGTCGTTTACTGCATTGTAAATATCGTCATGTAATGCTTGGAGTGCGGTTTTGTCCGGCGCCATTGTACCTTCCTGTACGGAAGCTTCAAATACTGTCGTTGCGTCTGCGAGAGTTGCTATTGCTGCATCTACGTCAGCCTGTGTAGGACCGTCTGCGTCAGCTACTGCCTGTGCAGCGTCTATTGCTACCTGATATGTTGCTATGTCTGCATTTGCATACCACGGGTCTCCAAGTGCTACATCTGAACCGTCGTCAGCCGTGCTTGTCGGCGCGGCGGCTATCTCTGTCTGTGCAGCCGTTATTGCATCCACAAGTGCGCTTGTGTCTACCGGTACGGGTACCGGTTCAAGCGCTGCTACTGCCGCTTCGAGATTAGCTAATGCTGTGTCTACGTCATCCTGTGTTGTCGCATTTTCAGCTGTTAACATTGCGTCTGCAACCCAATATGCGCCCATGTTATCAGGGTCGTTTGAACCTAACTGATCCCAGTTTGAGTAAAGGGTCGGATCCATAATCATGCCGTTTACTTCTGTCTGAATACCGTTCATATTGTCGTTTACCGCATTGTAAATCTGATCATGCAATGCTTGGAGCGCGGAATAGTCTAACGGTGCTGCTTCTACTGTGAATATTGCGTCAGCATAGTTATTCTGTATATTTGCGTTGTATACGCCGATTCTTGCTGAGTAGTCGCCCGCTGCAAGTCCGTCGTTAGGCGTTACTGTTATTGTTGCGCTGTCGCCTGCCGCCAAACTCGGTATTGTAGTCGGATCTACCGTGCATGTTGTCCGACTCAACGCCGATGCTCCTATGACTTTGACCGTCAAATCGCCGGTTGCTACGTTGCCTGTATTTGTGACTGTTATTGTCATCGGATCTGCTGTATTATCAAGGCTTATTGCGTATACTGCAGGTATCTGTTCCAATGCGTTTATTGCGTTATAAATAGCCAGTGCTGCCGCATCTACCTGTTCCTGTGTCGTAGGATCATCGAGCACTGTGTTTCCTGCGATTACTGCATTTTCAAGCACCGTTACGCTGTCTGTTGTGCAATTAGAGGTGTCTGTCTCTGCTGCCAATGCTATTGCTGCCTGAAGTTCGGTGGTATCTATTGTATCTGGGACTATTGTTCCCTGCGGTATTGTTACGCTTGTATCGTTTGTCGTTACATCAGCCTGAACTCCTGTGCTGTCAGATGCTGTGACTGAATATGTATATGTCATACCCGGTACTATGCCTTCGGAAAGATCCATAGGAGAACCTGTGAAAGGAACCGAGCCGCTGACTATGACGTTTCCGTCTGCGTCGCTTTGGCTGTAATTTAAAGTATAAGTATCTGCGCCGTCAACTGTTGCCGGATCCATAGTGATTGTGATTACATTGGCAACATCGTCATATGTAGCGTTCAATGCCGGTGCTGTCGGTTCTACTGGAGTCACAGGTTTCAGTTCAAGTGTTGCGAGTGCTACCTGAAGGTCAGCCAACGCCGTGTCTACCTGAGCCTGAGTTGCGGAATCGTCTGCCAATATTGCATCTGCAATCCAATATGCGCCCATGCTATCAGGATCGTCTGAACCTAACTGATCCCAGTTTGTATAAGCCTCGGGGTCCATTGTTTTGTCTATAACCACTGCATTATAAATCTGGTCATGCAATGCTTGGAGCTCAGTCTTGTCTACAGATGCCGGCTGTTCTTCATATGTGCCGTCTGCAGGAACAAATGCCGCCGCTGCCGCGTTTAGTGTTAATACTGCCGCATCTACATCAATTTGTGTTGCGTCTGCGTTGTCGAAAACTGCCTGCGCGTCTGCTATTGCTGCTATGAGCGTATCCATATCATCCTGCGTAGCCCACATCGTACCTACAGCTACATCTGTTCCGTCTTCGCTTGCGACTACGCCGGTAAGAGTTGCATTCGCCGCGTCTATTGCCGTTGAAAGCGCATCTTTGTCTACCGTTGTAGTTTCGCCGCCTATGAGTATAAGATCGTTGTCGTATGCGTCTTTGAGCGCGTAATATGCGGCGTCTACATCAGGCTGTGTGGCATCTTCATTTGCCAATACTGCCTGTGCGTCAGCAAACAAATCAGAGAGTGCTTCGTTCCAGTTGGTGTAAATCGAATATACGTCTGTGGTATCATATTCATTCTGAATATCGTCAACCAAACCTTGAAGTTCAGTTTTGTCTGCTTCAATTACCGGAGGTACTATTTCACCTAATGTTATATTAATGAAAGCGTCGTCGGTTTCGGCATTCCAATATGATTCGTTATAAACTCTTGTGCCGTTGTCTGCAACATTTATAGCATACACTATGAAATCATATGCTGAACCGTCTGCCATGCCTAAATCGAAGAGAGAATTATATGTATCTGCTGAATTCCATGTATATACGCCGTCTTCCTCAACTGCGGAAGGATCTGTTATATCTGCCAAGAACCATACGTTGTCTGTATTTTCAGGGTCTGCGGCGTATATTTCATATTTATCAGCCTCAACGTCGCCCGGCTGGGTCCATTGTATGGTAACTGCGTCATCTGTATAGACTGACGCGTCTTTGTCAATAACTGGGAGGTCCGGAGCTACTGCTTCTACCGGAGGAACTTCTACTGCTACTAATGCGTCAATGGCGTCTGTGATAGCAGCAGCAGCTTCGTTTACTTGTACCTGTGTTGCTTCTTCATTATCGTATACACTCTGTCCGTCTGTTACTGCGGAATCAAGGTTTGCCCATGAATCTGCTGTGAAGTCGTCCGCATTGAGCGCTGCCGCGTCTGCCAATGCATCTCCGAGTATAGTTTTATCTACTGTTACCGGAAGGATTACAGTGCCTATTTCAACTGCTTCAAGAGAAGCCATTGTCAATGATGCGTTGCCATACGAGTTTACCGTCTCTACTGCGACGTCATATGTACCTGCGTCAATCGCAGTAAGATCGCATGATGTGTCTGTAATTAATCCGTCTGCGTTGACTAAGAAGTCGTTTGCATATACATTGTAGCCTGCAACGTCGTTGCTGATTGATGCTTCCCATGAGAGAATGCTTTCATCAACTGCAAGGTTTGTCGGAGCAACCGGAACAACCTTGACTGTGTCTGCGATAGAGCCGCTTCCGGTGATTTCGCCGCCTGCGTCAATAATGCTGCCGTTTCCTATAATTGAACCGTTGTTGACTATAGTTTGACCTTTTTTGAGAGTTATCGTCGATGTAGTATTAATTGTTGCTGTATTGCCTGGATTTAAAGTATATGTACCATTTGCTTCAAGATTTGCGGTTATGATATTTGAGGAAAAGTTCGCCGCCGATACTGTCAATGCCATAGCCGGTATCATAGAAAATATCAACAAAATTGATACAATAACTGCCAACGTCTTTTTTGTTTTAGAAATTTTCATAAAATTAAGATTCCTTTCGTTATAATTTATAATATTAAATTTAAATTTAAACATCATATATTCTAAACATCGGAAATCTTATACATCCGTTCATATTCTATGGCGGCGAACGCGAAGTTGACAAATCCTCGTTTCTCATAAAAATATTCCTCCAAAAAATACTAAGATTAATAAATCTTTCTATAAAATTAATATATAAATATATATTATCTGATTTGGCGCAGGAATTTTTAGTTTTCTGTATTTATTCTTAAACCTTCATGCGAACGTTTTTTATATTATACCATACGCTAAGATAAAAGTCAACAATAATTTCAAAAAAAATCTAAATTTATACAATATTTATTTTATATTTTATTCGTCAATATTTCAGAATTTTAGTTCTGAAATTCCTGTAATTTCTGAATATTTTTGATTATTCGCGATTTAAATATAATAAAACAAGAGCAAATAAAACCTCCCGTTCGATTTATTTGAAATATTTATTTTATATTTTATTCGTCAATATTTCAGAATTTTAGTTCTGAAATTCCTGTAATTTCTGAATATAATAAATTACAAAAAAATTCCCCGCTTCTGCGGGGAATTTAATATTAAAATATTATTGTTTGTTATTCTTTTCGGAGGTTGTCGTGTCTGCTGGAGGATCGCCTGTATTCAGCGCATAAATCCCCTGCTTAATCAACTGATGTCCGTAGACGCTTAATCCCGAAATAAGCACGCCTTGTATTACAGCATTAACATTAAATCCTTTAACTCCGATACAAAGGACGATACCGATTATACCAAGAAGATACGGAATAAACCAGGACGGGATTTTTGGCGTAGCCTTTAATATCATTCCGATTATAAATAACACCGGTGTCAAAATATAGATATTACTGTCGATAAAATTTAAAAAGTCCAAAACATATCATTCCTTTCAGACAATATTCGCCGCCAAAATATTGATTTGGCGTATTATATTTTATTCATTTTTTGCAGTGCTGTTACACTTGATACTAAAAGACGAAAATACTCATCGAAGTTAGGTATTTCCGTCTTTTTCAGTTCGTTTTAATTATATCTCACACATTCCCTATATAAACATATTTCAGCCTCAGTTTTGCTATTTCCGCAAACCGTAACAGCGTTTCTTTCGGCGTCGGCGGTTTATCTGTCATTTTATATTGCGGGAAAAAACGCGAAAGGTGAAGCGGTATATCCGTCGATATACCTGCGAGCCACCTGGCAAGCGCAGCAATTTCATCTTCATTGTCGTTTTCACCGGGGATGATCAATGTTGTTACTTCAACATGGGATACTTGTGACGCCGCATCAACCGTGTGCTTTGCTGTTTCCAAGTCGCCGCCGTACCTGCGATAAAATTCAGGTCTGAACGCCTTAATATCAATATTCCAGGCATCTATTAACGGCAGCAGTTCCGTCAGCGGCTCAGAATTAATCTGTCCGTTGCTTACAAGTACGACGTTTTGCCCGTTATTGCGAATCATCGGTGCGGCGGAAAGTATATATTCGATTCCTATAGTCGGCTCATTGTAAGTAAACGCAACGCCGATATTATCTGGGGTGTCGGCGGAGAGATCCGCAAGTTTTTCAGGCGTTATATACTCGCTCTCAGCGCGAATTTGTGAAATGCTGTAATTCTGACAGAACGCGCATTTCATATTACACCCGTAACTGCCGACGGATAAAATTTTACTGCCCGGACGAAAATGATATAACGGCTTTTTTTCTATCGGGTCAAACGCAAGGCTCGTGACCTGTCCGTAATTTTCAACAATAAGTTCGCCGTTTATGTGGCGTCTCGTATTGCAGTAACCAAGCCTGTTATTTACAATAACACAGTAATGCGGACATAAGATGCATTTGACATTATTATCCATTTCCGATTCCCAAAAATTTGCTATCATAAGTGCCGTACCACCTCGAAACGTTCAAGTGTATATTTGTCGCTCGGTTTAATGCCGCCTTTTTGCATCGCAATCCGAAGCTGTTCGTCAACCGTTTCGACGCCGTCAAGATTCGGCAGAAGCAATCCGCGTCTGTGACCGCTTGTAACGATTACGCCGTATTTTACTGCGTCCAGTTGCGATTTATCCGCAATCGGCTCCGGCGGAAAAAGCACGTCCACGCTGTATGTCAAATCGCCCAATTCATCGGGTGTTACAGGTTCAAAGCGCGGGTCGCGCGAACACGCTGACACGCCGTTCTGGATTATTTCAAGAGCGACGTTCGCACAAGTCGGCTCAGTCGTGCCGATACAGCCGCGCAGATTTCCGTTCTTATGGATTGAAACAAATACGCCCGCCTGATTTTCAAGCATTTCCCCCGGCAAACCGTCGGGAAGATTTATCGTCCTGCCCGTCTGCGTAAAATGTTCCACGTTGGCGCGGGCGAGCTTGACAAATTCGTCTTCACTGCTGCGGATTTGCTGAATTTTCGCTTGTTTATCTGCAATAATAACCGGCAATAAACTTTCGCATTTCCCGTCAGCCGTAAATTTTGCCGTCAGATACCCCACGCCGTACGGCGCTTCGTAATGCAAAACTTCGGATTTTACGTTTAATCCGTCCAATGCGCCGCACATTATCATAATCGAACGTAAACCGCACTCCCCCGCGTTTTCCGCGACATCCGGGTCAACGGCAAACAGACGGCGGATATCGGACTTTTCTATACATTCGCGAACATAACTGTCGTGCTGAACTCCAAACTCTGAAAATCCGTAACTGCCGCCGAGTTTATGCGACATGTCGCCGCTGGCTATAACTACGGCTCTGCGACCGAGTTTGTCGATTGCGCGGCGTATGCACATACCGAACCGGTATTGTTCGGCAAAGCCTAATCCCGACAGCGACACACGGACAATGCGTTTCGATTGCGTGAAGTATAACGGCACCATTGTACCATGGTCGAGGGATTTTTCGCGCTCGCCGAGAAATCCAGCGGGTATCCCGTCCTGTTCGGCGAAATCCGCTATTGCTTTCGCAAGTTCAGCGTCGTATTCCACATCAAACATCACCTGCGGACATCTGAACTGCGCGAAATTGCCGCTTGCCTTATCGCCGGGCGAAATGTGGAAATAGTCTGCGTAAAGTATGCTGTGAGGCGAGATTATCACCGTAACGTCGGGGTTATATTCCCGGACTTCGCGTCCGATTTGCTCATATGCGGCGCGCGTCTGCGGGATTTCCGTTCCGTCGCCCACGCCTTTGACAATCAGCGGCGGGTGCGGGACGAGATATGCTTTTATCATGTTCAAGACCTCTTTTCATTTTTCCAAATTTTTCGATACGACTGCGAGAGTCATTCCGAGCGGCTCTAATATCCGTAACAATGTTGTTATCTGCGGGTCGGTTTTGCCTCTCTCTATCCGCGCTATTATCGGCTGACGAACGCCGCTTAATTCCTCAAGCTCTTTCTGACTTATTTTTTTATCGTTGCGGGCATCGATTAAAGCGCATATTATTTGTGAGTTTAATTTTATTTCGGCTTGTTCTGTCGGAGTTAAGCCGCTTATTTTTAATAAGTCCTCATGCGTGTTGTAACTTACGCCGTTTATAATTTTGGGCATTAATTATCATTCCTTTCTAACCAGTCTTTTAAGTTGGCTTTAGCTTGTTTTATATCTTTGGGAGGTGTTTTCTGCGTTTTCTTTATTGGCAAATGGTGCAGAAGTATAAACATATTGTCTTTCCAGTATGCAAAAAATATTCTGGTGTCTATCGGACGTAATTCCCATATATCACCGTCTATTTTTTTTACATACGGTTCGCCCGCCCATGTTCCTTTTTGCATAAGAATGTCTAAATATTCAAATATCTTTTTCAGCTTTATTTTGTCGGTTTTGCTTGTTTGCGCTTTTTGGGCTAATTCTTCGATATACTCATATATCGCGTCTTTACCTTGTTTATCTTTGTATGTGATATACTCAAACATTTTTATTATTCACTCCCACGCTAAACTTCGCGCAATTACAATAAGCAGAAGTTCAGCATTAATATTATAACTAATTAATTATAATTTTTCAATATTTAATATCTAATTAGTTATTGCTATTGTGTTAAATTTTTTACAAAACACCGTTATCCAATAACGCTGATGGATTGTAACGATATTCCCGTTTTCTTCGGCATATTCATTTTCAAATATGCCGCCGTTTTTTAAAATGGTCTTAGCCGAGCCTATGTTATTTTTATCACACGTCACAAGCGCTTTGTCAATTCCAAGTTCGCGGTATTTGTCAAGGGCAAGCACGAGCATTTGCGACGCGTAACCTTTGCGCCTCTCCGACGGACGGACGCCGTAACCGATATGCCCGCCGTATTTAAGTAAATAGTCGTTGAGCGTATGCCGTACTTGAATTGTGCCCACAATTCTGTTATCAATAAATGCAAAATAAGTAGAGCCGTTCACCCATTCAGTTTGTATTGCCGTCCGCATATTTGTTATCTTTCCGAGCCAGCTTTCATAATCTTCCGCATGAATTAATCCGCCGCTGCCGTGTATATGAGTTTCCTCGCAGTCAATATGTTCCTGCCTGTAATCCCACGCCGCCTGTTTATGGTCTATTGTCGGTAATATAAGCTCCATTTATTCCACTCTCCATTCAAAAATATTTTCATAACGCTGTCCGTCTTTATATAAATCGTGCCATTCCGGCAAACGCGCAACGCGCACAAGTTTCGCTCCTAACTTTTCGCAGACCCGTTTTGATGCGGCGTTGATGTGATTGTTGGTGATGAGCAGTTTTGTCATGCCGTGAGCTTTCACCACAGGTATCAGCAAACGGCAGGCGCGGACGGCATAGCCGTTTCCGCGGTACTTTTCGTCGATACCGTAGCCGATTTGACCGCCGTAATATAATCCGTCAGTATATCCTATCCGAAGACCGATTTCGCCGATTTTTTCGCCGCCCTTGCACACCGCAAAATGGTAAGCGGGAACCCACTTTTTTTCGGGATTCCCCTCCCCTTTCGACGTGCAGACCAAATATATCAAACCGTCGGAAAGTTCCGGCACGTCGATAAAGCCGTCAAATACGCAAGGCAATGAATTATAATATGCGATTTCTTTTTGAATATCCCATTCATCTTTGAGAATTGCGTAACGTAACGTGTCGCTGTATCTCCTGTCGGTCAATTTATTTGCCGGGCGACTTTCGATAGACAGCCCTTCGCGGCGCATACCTATTTTCTCCATGACGCGGTAAGAACCGTAGTTTTCGGCATCGCAATTCGCCGTTATACGTCGCAGACCCAATTCTTCAAAACCGAATTTCAGCAATGCTTTCCCCATTTCAGGACCGTAACCCTGTTTCCAGTAATCGCGGTGTAAAGTCCAGCCGAGCGACGCTTCTTCACCGGACGGCGATATTTCACAGCCGCCAATCAGATTCCCAGTTTTTTTTAAGACAATAGCGTATTGGTAATCATTGATAGGGATTTCTTCTGCTTTTGATATTGATGTATTAATAAAGTCCCGTGTCTGTTCTTCACTGTTAGGTCCCCAAGGCATATAGAGTACGTTTTCCCTGCAACTTGCGTAACTGTGCACTGCGGCAAAATCGTCTGCTGCAAATTTGCGCAGTATAAGCCGTTCTGTTTCAAGTGTTTTCATGATATTGTTTTCCTCCTCAAAAATTTATAAAATTAAAATCGGCTAAGGTTTATTTACGGGTTTATCCGTATTTTACCTTAGCCGCTTAATGTTTTTATGTAAGTTTTTTCATATGCTCAACTTTTATAAAAATCAAAAAGGACTAAAGCCTGTGTTCCGTGATTATCGCACGCAGACTTTCCGTTTTTATTATTTTCTATATAAAACGCCATTTTCATCACAGTTGGCAGGTTCCTTTCTGAATATTTTATTCAGTCTATCATGCTTTACGAAAAAAATCAAGTATTTTTTGTAAACATTCTCTTTTTCGGTATTGCGAAAAATTTTTCATAATGATATAATAGATATATGTGTTAAAAAATTCGTTTTTCGTAGGGGCAACCCTCGCGGTTGCCCTCATACACGTGTGCGGGGTCGGTTCAAGGGCAACCGCGAGGGTTGCCCCTACGAGCTGCCGAACACTTCTATATATATTTTGAAGAAATATTTTTTTGGAGTAATAAATCATGAACATAAAAATCGCAATCTGTGACGACGAGGCGAAACAGACACAATATGTAAAATCTGTCGTCGGCAATTGGGCTGAACAAAACCGTGTACAAATTCAGACTGATATGTTTGACAGCGCGGAAAATTTCAAACTCGCTTTAGCGGATAATAAAGACTTTGACATACTGCTTCTTGATATACAGATGGGCGGACAGAACGGCGTGGAACTTGCTAAAGATTTACGTAAAACCGACGAAAAACTTATTATAATTTTTATAACGGCATTGCCTGACTTTATATATGATGGCTACGACGTCTCGGCGTTGCATTATCTGATGAAGCCCGTGCAGGAAAATAAATTGCGTGAAACTCTCGATAAAGCATATAAAAATCTTACACAGGCAAAAAAATTCCTGATTATAAACTCGGACGGTAAAGACTACAGAATTTTATTCGACGATATTTTATATATAGAATCGCTCAAGCATTATGTTAAGATTTCAACATCAGACGGCAAAGAATACGAAACCCGGCGGAATATCGGCGATATAGAGAACGAACTCGATAACAGTTTTTTCAAATGCCAGCGTTCGTATATCGTTATGCTGAAGCATATACAGTATATATCCAAAAACGATGTGCTGTTGGACAACGGCAAAACAATATCGCTGAGCCGGAATATATATAAAGATTTATACAGCGCGTTTATAAAATATTTCAAAGGCAAAGAGGAAGAAAACATATGAATAATTGGATTTTACTTGTAATAATACTATCATGCGCGGCGATTGTGATTGTTGGAACAGTTATAATTCTGCGGTTATATATTTCAAAATTGGTAGACAAAAAAATATTCGCGTTTCAGAACGACATCATCACCAAACACTGCAACGAAGTGGATAACATATACAGGCAAATGCGTGGCTGGCGGCACGACTATCACAATCACATACAGGCTGTTATCGCAAGTCTCGCGTTAAATCAATACAGCGAGGCAAGCGAATATCTTCGCAAGCTCAACGACGACTTAGCGAGCGTTGACACTGTGATAAAGACCGGCAACATCATGGTTGACGCTATACTGAACAGCAAGATATCGCTCGCTCTGAACAAGAAAATTTATGTGAACGCAAAAGCGACAGTGCCGCAGGAATTGAAAATTTCGGAAATAGATTTATGCGTCATCGTCGGCAACCTGATAGACAACGCTATGGAAGCATGTCTGAAACTGCCCGACGAAAGCGAGCGGCGAATCAGGATATACGTCGGCATATTCAAAAATTATCTTTATATCTCCGTCGCCAACACTGCGGGCGGCAAGATTAAGAGAAGCGAAACGGGGTATATCTCGTCAAAAGGTGAAAATCACGGTTTCGGACTAATGCGCGTCGATAAAATAGCGGCAAAGTACGGCGGTCACGTCAATCGTCAGAACGAAGAAGACGCGTTCGCGACCGAGATAATGCTGCCGCTGTGATATTATAATAACCACTCGTGCTCGATTTTCGACCGTTCGTGCACGGGTGGCTTTATTTTTTCGACGGTATGTGTTATCATATAGTCAGAAAATAAATCAGGAATCGAGGAATTTATTATGGTTGAGCAAGAAAACAAAAAAGTGAAAAAGAAGAAAGAAAAGCAGAAGTACAATATATTCCAAAATATCAGCTATGCACTCGGAAATATATGGCGGTGGGACAAAGCATATTATCTCGCGTTTATACCCCAAATCCCCATAAGCGTGTTTTTGCCGTTAGCGGCGGTCTATTTCCCAAAACTGCTCATCAATCTTATCCAACAAAAAGCAAATGACACGACAATGCTCATGACAATAAGCGGATATTGCCTGATCTTAATGGGCGCGGGTATTATCCAGTTATTTTGCGACGCGCGTATTTTGTCCACAAATTCTGCATTTGCGTCGCATTATCAAGCAATGATTGATACAAAACATAAAACTATGGATTACGAAAATACCGAAAATCCTAAATTTTCCGATATGATAGGTTACGCATACGACGGTGGATGGTCGGCGGAAATAATTCCAAGAGAATTAAACGGGTTATTTATAAATTTACTCGGTATTTTTACTTACGGCAGCATAATCGGCACATTAAACCCCCTCATATTGTTACTGCTTATTGTATCAAGTATAATAAATTATCTTACCCTGACTTATGTAAACAGATATACCGATAAAAACAGACACAAATGGGCGCATTTAGACAGAAAAAACGAATATCTGTATAATATGTCCTATCAGTATGAACGCGCGAAAGATATAAAACTTTATAATATGCGGGTATGGCTTTTAGAGTTGACAAAACTATATCAGGATTTGCGCATGAAATGGCGTAAAAAGATATACAATAAAAATCTTATGTCAGGCATAGTGGACGGCGGATTGCAGTTTATACGCGACGGAGTTTCATATGCTGTGCTTATCTCTATGCTGTTGAACAATAAAATTGACGTGGGCAGTTTTGTATTTTATTTCGGGGCAATAGCAGGTTTTTCAGGCTGGTTATCATCTATTATCGGCAAATTCAATTCGGTTGCGTCGCAAAATATTGGAATAAATCGTTTACGCGCATATTTTGATTTGGAAGATAAATTCAATCACGGTAAAGGCATTGCATTATCGGCAAAAGATGAAATACCGTATGAAATAGAATTCCGTAATTTGATATACACTTATCCGGGAGCGGAAAAACCCGCTGTTGACAATATCAATTTTAAGATAAAAAAAGGCGAGCGGCTTGCGGTAGTTGGCGTCAACGGCGCAGGCAAAACCACTCTTGTAAATCTTATGTGCGGTTTATATTATCCCACTTCGGGTTCTGTACTGTTAAACGGTAAAGACGCGAAAGAATATAACATTGATGATTACTATACGCAATTTGCGGCAGTATTTCAGGAAATACGCCTTAATGCAATTCCTATTTCGCATTTTGTGGCGGGCAACGGCGAAAATGTAGATAAAACAAAAGTACAGAACGCACTGAAACTTGCGGGTCTTGATAAACTTGTTGAAGAGCTGCCTCATGGTATGGAAACTAATTTAATAAAAGGCGTTTATGACGACGGAATTGACTTGTCAGGCGGTGAAAAGCAGAAACTTATGCTTGCCCGTGCGCTTTATAAAGACGCTCCCGTGATTGTGTTGGACGAGCCGACCGCCGCTCTTGACCCCATTGCCGAAAATGAATTATATATGAAATACGCGGATTTAACGAAGGGCAAAACATCAATTTATATTTCGCACCGTTTATCTTCAACGCGTTTCTGCGACCGCATTATATATATTCAGAACGGTAAAATCGCAGAATATGGCAGCCACAATGAACTAATGGCGAAAAACGGTCTGTACGCAAATATGTTTAACATACAAAGCCATTATTACAAAGAAAATATTGATAATATAGAGGAGGGCGTTTCCAATGACAGTGACGAAATCTGAACATAAAGATAATTTTATATCCACAAATATAAGAGGCATAAAACTTGTTTTCAAATGGCGGAAGTGGCTTATTCCAAGTATAATATTAAGCGCGTTGTTCGGCAGTCTTTCACCTTATGTTACAATATATATGTCTGCGGAAATATTGAACGAACTTGCCGGAGCAAAAAATATTCAGAGGCTGACATTTCTTGTATTATTCACTGTCATTGCCAATTTATTGATTGTTATAATCGGGAGACTATTTAATAAATTAAAAGAATATGAGCGTCAGATGTTTGCGAATGATGAAAGCCGTATGTTTACGGAATTTGGGTTCAACATGGACTACGAGCATTTGGAAAACCCGGAAATACGGAAATACCGCAGAAAGATTGACGAAAACAAACAGATGAATCTTTTTGGTATTTGGGAACTGCTTCACTCATTTCAATATGTTGCAGAGGGCATTATACAAATAATATTATCTGTATGCTTCACATCAAGTTTGTTTGTGTTGATTTTCATGCAGTCGAAAGATATGTTCGGAGCTGTTATATTTCCGATTGCGATTGTATTGCTTGTAGCTCTGTCAATATTTATATCAATGAAAAATTCAAAAAAATTATCAAAACTCGGCGATGATATTACTGATACACAAGTAGAATTAAACCGCTTGGGCGGCGGGATTTTGGGAGAAGATGATTACCATACAGGAAAATATGTACGGTTATACAATATGTTAATCATATTTCAAAAATATCGCGAGCAAAGTATAAAAATACTCACAAACGGAAATAAAAGATATTGGTTTGGCTGGCGAAATACGCAAATACCCGACCAGATAATATCTCAGGGATTAAATTTCACAATCTACGCTTTTGTATGCCTGAACGCAGTACGCGGGTTATTTGCGATTGGCGGCGTGATAAAATACATCGGATTTATTTCAATGCTTGTCAATGCGTTCAAGGGTATGTCGGCGCATATCGCTTTATTGAAAATGAATATACCGTTTTTGGCGCATTACCTGAACTTTTTCGAGATAGAAAATAAAATGTATCAGGGCACGCTGCCTATCGAAAAATGCAACGACAACGAGTATGAATTTGAGTTTCACAATGTATCTTTAAAATACCCCGGCAGTGAACGGTATGTGCTCAAAAATCTGTCTATGAAACTGCGTATCGGACAGAAATTAGCAGTTGTCGGTATGAACGGAAGCGGTAAAACAACCATGATAAAACTGCTTTGCCGTATGTACGACCCCTCCGACGGCGAAATCACCCTCAACGGCATAGACGTCAAAAAGTACGATTACGACGAATATATGAGCATTTTCTCTGTGGTTTTTCAGGACTTCAAACTGTTCTCGTTCACACTCGGTCAGAACGTCGCGGCATCTGTCGATGTTGACGGACAGAAAGCTGAGAAGTGTCTGAGTATGGCTGGGTTAAGCGAGAGGTTGCAGAGTATGCCAAAAGGGTTGGAAACGCCGCTGTATAAAGATTTCGACGATGACGGAGTGGAAATATCTGGCGGCGAGGCGCAGAAAATCGCGCTTGCACGCGCTCTGTACAAAGACGCGCCGTTCATCGTCCTCGACGAACCGACCGCCGCACTCGACCCTATCGCCGAGTTTGAAGTGTACTCTAAATTCAACGAGATAGTCGGCGGAAAAACGGCGATATACATATCGCACAGACTATCGTCGTGCCGGTTCTGCGACGACATAGCGGTGTTCCACGAGGGGGAGCTGATACAGCGCGGCAGTCACGATGTGCTCATTGCTGACGAGGGCGGCAAATACTACGAGTTATGGAATGCTCAGGCTCAGTATTATAACGAAAATAATGAAACCGGATTATCCGACCGGATGATACAATAAATATTCGACAAGACGGTTATACGCCTCGACATTCAAATGGCAGTAACCGTCAGACGACAGGTCTGAATACAAACTGTTATCGTTTCCCGCGTCGCGTATCGCCGCCGCCTAGTCTATAAACGGAATATTATGCTCTTTTGCGAATTCGAGCAGCATATCGTTTGCCTTGATTATCACGTCGTTATTTATATCGCCGCTCTGCTGTCCCGCGACTAAAGGCGTCACCGATAGTATTACAACAGTTTTATCGGGATTTTTCGCCTGTATATTGTCTATAAGCGTTCCGTAAATTTGCATATATTTATCGACGGTCATCATACCAAGGTCGTTTAATCCCAAATCGATAAAAACATACTTCTCGTCTTTTTCGGCGATTACATCTTCCGGTTTCATCGCTTTTCCGCCGTAAATCAGGTTGACTGCATTACTCGCGACGTCAGACACTGCGTTATGTACTCCGTAACCTTTTGTCGCCGTTATTGATGCGTCCTTTAAAACACTTTCGCCGTCGAACTTTATCGAATCTCGATATATATCAAGCCCCGATGTAATAGAATCTCCGATAAAAATGATGTTTGAAAAGTATTCGTATGGGTCGGGAATATCATTTGAGAGAGGCACAACGCCGCCCGATATTGGGTTATCCGACTTGCCGGTAATTTCAGAGTTTTGATTTTCTCCCGCACTTTTGCGTAAAAAATTGTATATTTCATCCCTGTTAATATAAAAAATTGTCAACGCGCCTGCAAATACGATAAACGACACGATAATTCCTGTCAGGAGCATAGTTTTGCTGTTTGTATTTCCGCTATTTCTACTGTTCTTCATAGTTTTTATATCTCCGAATTATTATGCAAACCTTATTATTCCGAAATCAATGATGAACCGAAATCTTTCATCGCAGCGTTCAGGTCTTCTCTTTCATTAGCCGGTTTTTCCCGCATGCCGGAAACTACATGCATGCCTTTAACATCAAATTCAAGCAGCTGAAACATTCTTTTCGTATAATCAAAATACTCACGGAACATACCGGAATCAGGATTACCCTGAGTAAACACAAGAATCAGTTTTTTCCCGGAATTTTTCTCTTTGAATTGCGGAGAGAATCGCGGCGTAATTTGCGCGAACAGCCTGTCGGTGAATATCTTCGCCTGCGCGCTCATCTGCCCCATATAAACCGGCGAACCTAGAACAAGAGCGTCCGCTTGTTCTAGCGCATCATAAATTTTCTGCATATCGTCGCTGACAACGCACCTATCTTTTTTTACGCAGCCCAAACAGCCCTTGCAAGGCTTGATATCAAGATCGCTGAAATTCACCGTCCGTGTTTCGGCGCCTCGTTCTTTCTCGCCTTCGAAGATTTTGACTACTATCCAGGCAGTATTGAGGACTGTTCGCGGACTTGCGGTAAAAACCATTATCTTCA
>Ga0123357_10003184_pt1 | contig 18677 bp, 12 predicted proteins | sample TergutEmb28metaG_FD_89873 | JGI IMG/M metagenome (GOLD analysis project Ga0123357, IMG submission 89873) | Embiratermes neotenicus P4 segment gut microbial communities from Petit-Saut dam, French Guiana - Emb289 P4 | ecosystem: Host-associated > Arthropoda: Insects > Digestive system > Gut ...
ATAAGCACCATGAATAGTAACAACAGAATAGCTGCAACACTGTATTCCCTAGGGACATAGTTTGTCTCAGGAATATAAGTATAAATACCCTGCATAAAGGAGATGATGATGATGATGATGATACCGCCAACAACAATAAAAATAATAATTTAAAATTCACAGGATATGGAAGAAAGGATGCAGTTTTTTATCTGAAAACAGCTCCAGTGCCTCCTTTATAGTAAACAGGCCAAGGCAATAAAGTACCTTGTTCAGACAATAAAACCGGTTTACAAAAGTACACAGTCCATAACATTGCAGTGTTGGATATATCCTTGATTCTTAAAAAACTGCAGCATGGCTGCAAAAAATTCATTCATCAAGAAATTTGTTTCCCACTTATTTGAAGCTTTGAAGTGTTCATTTTTCTGATCATTTCTGAACTGCTTGCGGACAGTGCTGATTATGTGAGTTTTCTTATACAGTGTTTTTAGACAACAAATTTCTTATGAAGTTCTTCAACATAAATGTTACAAAAGTCTGTGTACAGTAAAAAGCACAGACATATTATGAATAAATTGAAGAGGTTAACACACTCTTGTGTTGTTGGCTTGAAATTGCAAAATGTGTGTAAAAAGATGCGAAATTTATGAAAACCATTTGCCTTGACCACCCCTCATATGATGTAAAAAATTAATCTACTCTGTTTTCCTCTGACAGAACTTTTAACTTACTACACCTTTACCATTTAATAAAAAAAAATCTTTACCATCAAGCAGTGTCTTGTAGAAGAACTGTGCTTGCCCATATATTGCAAAATGTTTGATGACTTGGGTGTTGGTTCCCGGATTGGAATTAGTAAACTTTCTCTTAACGACACAGAGGATATTTAATATGTGTGTTAAAAAAATGAAAATGGACAAAAGCAGTTCAGTTGGTTTATGTTTTTTGTACCATGCATTGTGATGCAATTATGTAATGTAAACCAACAGATGCACACTTTTCAGATTAATGCTTTAATGCAATTCTTTTGTCTCTTATATGTTTCGAACATCACGTGTTCATCATCAGGAAGGCCATTTGTACATGCAGTTTTTATGGTATGTTTTTCGTGCGTTCATGTCAGCAGTCTATCAGGAGGAAGGCTGTATCGAGCACATCCTTTCTCCCTGCTAGACTGCTAACATAAATGTATGAAAAAGTACCATGAAACCTGCATGTACAAATGGTCTTCCTGACGATGAACATGTGATGTTCGAAACATGTAGTAGACACCAAGAATTGAATTAAAACATTAATTTGAAAAGTGTGTATTTGTTGGTTTATGTTACACAATTCATTTAAGTTTGCTGTTGAATTAAGTTTATCCTGTTACGCAAAAGCCCATCTTATTCATTATAAAAAGATAATCCCAGGCCTTTTCAATCACAAAACAAATGCTTCACTGTTAGATGGACTCAATTTTCACCAAATGAACTAAGTAGGACAACTTGCAAGTGAATGGGCGCACAAGAGTACACCATGACCAGCAGCTACTTGCCCTGAATTTCCAGTGTTGGACAGTATCATTATCCAGGCAAATTGAATATGTCGGAGTATTTGAAAGTGCAGTGAAACCGCCGTACATCATTTCACTGCAGGTTTCATTCATTATTCTGATCCGTTGAGGCCCACGCATGTGAACGTATAATTATATCAGACGTATCATTCCTCGAAATGTTGGTTTTTACAGCGTCAGGAGTTCGGAATTGTTGGTAGTGACCAAGTGTTCCTGGTGCGATCATTTCTGATTACAAAAACAAGGAAAGTAATGTGATCTTTTTCGAATGCATAGAAATGGGAATTATCTCATACTGGTGGTGTTTTCAGCCCGTTCTACGATGTCACGCCACAGGCATGTCAACATTGGATTTGGGGGGGGTTTGGAAAACCTCGATTTGTTGAGTTCGGTATTAAAGGTGCGTGATTTAAATGTTATTCATGTCATGGACGCTAAATGCCTACACAACGCAGCCTTTGTTGTGCTCCACGAAGTATGTCCGGAAGCTTCCCGAAAGGTTGAAGATCATTGAAGAGAATGATCCCACTGACGGAGCAACGTAGCTAAACACCGCAGATTAGCACCATCCACGTTAAATGCGATTGTTGCGAGGAGAAGGGAAATCCGAGAACAAATTGGAGAGTCTTGTAAGAAGAGGAAGGCGGGAAGGGAATGAACTTCCCGCAGGCATATGTGCGTCTTGTTTGGCCAGTACCAGACTGCCTGGACATCAGGCTTTTTGATTGAGGACAGTACCGAACACAACAAAGCCAGGAAGATAGCTGGTGAACTGCAGGAGCCAGGAAGATAGCTGGTGAACTGCAGGTTGACAATTTTGCTGCATCAAATGGATGGATCTGCAGATTGCAATATTGTCATGTCCTAATCTACAAAAAGCTAGCTGGAAAATTGCAGATTTGTTTTGAAAACGATTTACATACACATATAGAAAGTATTTTTTTGTGATCCTAAGTGGAAAATGGATAACTCTTTTTTGTTGTTTTTCCATGTTTCTGTCCCTTGCTTTCCGCAGCTGTAACTTTCCGGCGTTTATTTGTTTTTAGGCCCGTTCAGGTAAGTTGTTGAAAGCGTCCGTCCGTCTCTCCTAACATATTAGCGAGGCTCCGACTGGATGGAATTTCGTGAAATTTGATGTTGGCAGGGGGCTTTTGAAAATTATGAACTAATCAAAATTTTGTTAAAATAGGACCACACCGTCGGGCAGTTTGCATAAAGACTTAAGTACGTTTCATGTTGACACCAGTATGAAATGTTCTGTAGAGCAACAGCAGTGCAAAAAGGAAACTATTCTTTCATTCCCATGTCAACACTGAACAGCTTCACATGGTTGACAACTACATTAGGTCAGCAACAATACAAAGGGAATGTCTGTTGTGTTTTGATGGCAATAGTGGTTATGTGAATGTCACATAGTTAACTTTATACATACAGTTTGTGTGTTTTGCTCTCCCTTCGGCATTGATGGGTAGAGGATTCACTTTATGGCAAGTATTACATCCAGTCAATAACATTGCAGAATAGTAGAATGAAGAAGTGAACATCTTTAGAAGGTGATGAAATTCTTAAAAATGTGTTGGCAGTTATAAATTAAGTCAAGGTACAGGGGTGTTACAGTAAGTTGTCCTCTTATGTTCCGTGAAGGCGTATGGGGAATGGAGGTATATTGCACACACTCAACCATGGTACAAGATTTGAGCTTTATGTCCCAGCTGTTTTAGCATCAGGGAAGGCATGAATGATGGATTAGAAAGCATACATAAAAATATTGACAGAAGAACCAGAAGATGGTCTGATGCATTGGATGTCCTGCTCCTACAACATTCACGGCAGTTTTATTATGCCAATTGCTTTGAATTTTTCTGTGTTTGCAGTTGAAAGTTGAAAAAGTATGTCTTAGCCTAGTCATTCGTCTGTGGCCATCTGTTTGACTTAATATTTATTGGAGAGGAGAATATGTTGGATAAGTCATGAAGAAAAATGGAACATGTATTTCATGCGTATTGCACTTTCTCTTTTGTTTTAATGGTTTTTATTTCTCGTGGAAGTGAGCAAATGCATTCGAATTTGTATGTTCTGCAAGTTTTCAAACTGTTTTGTTGTAGTAAACTGCTGTTAATACGTGTCGGTAAGTTTTTAATCTAGTGTGCAAGCTTTGTGGGTCGGTAGAAGTATGTTCACAGTGGCTGGTTCTGGGGGTTGCAAGAACGTCCATACGAATGCCTGAAAGGTGTCACTCAATTTCAAAGTCTTTTGTGCAAAACCAAGAAACATGATATGTGTAAAGTATGGTAGGATATGCCATCAGATCAGATACAGTGGAATTCCTTTTGTCTGGCACCCATGGAACCAGACAGGTACCAGACTCAAATATTCAGATATAATGTACCTGTACTGAACTGACTTTGTACTGGTGAGTTTTTGTTACAGCTTCTGTATTTGGGCTAATTAGAGGAGTATTCCAATTCAGCTTTTTAAATTAATATTGGCCCAGACAGGGTTTTTTTCTTTGGAGCATATTTCCATAAACCATGTATACAACACCTTGTCCAGTTGTGCAAATTTTGACTGATTCAGTGCATGTCCCTTCAGAAATCCTTTCAGACTTCACTTAATGCCATAAAGGATCGTAAATGGACCTCCTGTTTCTTTATAGCATTGATAGTTGACATACCAGCATTGTATGTTGTGGTAATCACACAGCAGCTTTGGCCTGTGTCAGGCCTCAAAATTATTTCAAGTTTCTGAGGAATCGTTAATGTTGCATGCTTCCTCTTTCCCGCAGCACGTTCGTTACTCATCTTGTGGTTTTGGAAGCCATAATTGTGTACTGGATGGGCTCAATAAAGTCATCGTAACACAAGATAAAACATGGAATTACATGTGCTGGGTGCCAACATATTTGGACTTGGGTTGGTTTTCCTCAGGTGTTATAAAGTGTCAGGATTTCTGGAATATCACCATAAGGATTACAGGGATTATGCTATATGGCATGTAGCTGCTGTGTCCATCAAATTGTGGCCATGTTTTGTACATTATTTACAGAGGTAACTTACTGTCAAGTTACATATTGTTAATTACGTCTTTTGGGAGGTTTGGATGGTTGTTGATATTACTGTTGGAAATAGAATGAAACATACGGAGGTGGTGTGACGGTTGCATGATGTATGTCAAACGTTCACATACAAAAAGTGCAACATGGATTATTTTACTCGACGTCACTCTTCGTCATACATGTGGACATGGTACTCAAGTTAGAGGAAGTGGACTGGAAAACTGAAATAGTTCTCTGCAAAGCACGGTAGTAATTTTAACGAGTTCTAATTATAAGCAAAAGTTAATTTATTAAATATAGCTACAGTGGAGTCTAGTTTGTCGTTAATTGGGACTGATACAGTTGTGACGAACACTGGAATCTATATTTAATGTAAAATGCCCATTTGGTTCTAGGAACTTATAAATACCAGTAATAAAAATAAAGTTATTACAAAAGACATTAAATGCATAAAAGTTTACTGTATGTAATATGCTCCAGGACCATAAAATACACTACATGATTCAAGGAGAACTTGATTCCAGCAGTCAAAAGACATCCTTACTTAGCGAAGGAAAAAACTTTACCGAAGTGAGAGAGATGTCTAGGCATGGATGCATACGATTTGTGTGCAAACTGTATGGGATTACTGTGCCTCTTTTGGATGGACATAGAACTGTGGAACTGCAGTCATAAAAACAAAAGGTTGCTTGAAATGATACAGATTGAAACAAACTCTGTCAGTCTAACCTTAGCAAAACAACACATGTTCTTGGAATAGAGATGTACATGAATTAAATAAAAGTACCAATTCAGCCTTGACAAAAAAGGTATTCTGTTAGAAGAGGGATGTGTAAATTAAAACACAAAGCATTAAGCCAACAAAACAGGGAAAGTGTTTTTGGCAGCGGTATATGTAAAACACACACAGCACCATTCAGAGGGATTTTGGGATTTGTGTGTGTGTGTGTATGTGCACCATCATAAAAAACAAAGGCTTGTTGAAATGATACAAATTAAAACAAAAAAAATGTAAGTTTAACCTTAGCAAAACGTGTTCTTGGAAGAGGGATATACATAAATTAAGTAAAAAAAAAACAGCAGTCTAACCCTCAAAAAAAAGGGCAAAGTGTTCTTGGAAGAGTTACATGTGGAACACACAGAGCTCCATTCAGAGGGTTTTTGGGATTGTGTGTGTGTAGTTTAGTGTAGTGTAGGCAGAAACAAGTTGCAGTAAAACTATACATTATTGTAACACATAGTTGTGACTGATGGCTTCCATCCCTACGACCAATATATCTACGTCACACAAGGATGCTCAACTTAAGTTGTTTGTGTATGTCTGTATTCCAAGAACAGTAAGATTTGTTTTGTTAAGTTCAGACTGGCACCTTGTTTTATCATTTTAAGTTGAACATCCTTGTGCGATGTACGAGGGAGAGTCAATCGAAAACATTAAAAGTGTGATAAGGATTTGAAACACAGCTTGATTGTCTTGTAAGTTGACAACAATGATGCCCATGGTTTGAAGAGTGGCCAACAGGTGGCAGTGCGATGCAGGAATGCAACAGGGTGGCGCAGTAGTAGTGTAAAGATGGCGGCCCCACTTGCAATATGCGCCACAGAAGAACAGCGTTCTGTCATCCGCTTTTTAAGTGGTGAAGGGGTGAAACCCATCGAAATTCATCGACGAATGAAAGTTCAGTATTTTGATGCATGTCTGTCACTACAGCAAGTGTACCAGTGGACTGGGAAGTTTACAGATGGCATTAGTTCTGTAACAAACTCTCCTCAACATAGTCAGGCACACTGAGTAATGACACCATAGGCCATTGCAGCAGTTGAAGCCATAGTGAAGGAAAATCACCGTGTAACAGTGAATAAAATAGTGGCACATCAGGATATGAGTAATGGATCAGCACACCATATCGTCCATGATATTCTGCAGTTCCGTAAAGTGTCTGCAAGGTGGGTGCCTTACTAGCTGACTGCAGAATTGAAAGAACAACGTGTTCATGCCTGTCAGGAACTTCTGAAATGCTTTGAAGCAGAAGGTGATGGATGGCTTTCTAGGAAGAATTGTTACGGGAGATGAAACCCGGGTCCACTACCACCAGCCATAAACCAAGAAGGCGAGCAAGGAATGGTGCCATACTTCCTCACCAAAACCGAAAAAATTCCGCACGCAACCGGCTGCGGGGAAGGTTATGCTGACTCTTTTGGGATGATGATGATGATGATGGTGATGATGTTCCTGAAGGGTTAGGCATGTTTCCTGTTCCTTAATCCTCAAGGTGAAGTTAGTCCTCCATCTCTTCCTCAGTCATCCTATGTTCCTTTGTCCTTTTGGTTGATACTGTAGTGCTTGTTTTGGTATTCTATTTGTGTCCATCCTCTGTACATGTTGTAGCCACTTTTCCTGGTACTGTTTTATTTCCTTTACAATGTACTCTACTCCCATTTTTTCCCTAATACATTGATTCTTTTCTTTATCTAGTTTTGTTATTCCAAGTAAGTGTCTAAAAAATTTCATCAGTGCTGCTTCTAAATGTTGTTCCTCTCTTTTCTTCAGTACCCAAGCTTCACTTCCAAATTTCAGTGCTGCTTTAGCTGTAATGTTGTGAACTCTTAATTTTGTTTCTTTGTTCATTTGTTTTCCAAAATGTCTCCATATAGCTCCATTTATTTTGTTGTATGTTTGCAATTTGTCTTCTAAATCACTTTTGTATTCTGATATATGGTACCCCAAGTATTTAAAATCTGTTACCTGTTCAATAATATTATCGTTTATCGCTGTTTTTACCCTCTGTATGTGGTTTCCCCACATTGCCATTGATTTCGTTTTTGTAGTGGGTATAGTCATTTTGTATTTACTTGCCATTGTTTGTGGCTCATCTTCTGATGTGGCTATGAAAATCTGGTCATCTGCATATAGTATAGTGTTCACTAATTTCCTATTTAGTTGTATACCCTTCTTCATCACTCTTAAATTCCTGTATAATTTTATTAATGCATATATATTGAATAATATCGGTGAGAGGCCACATCCCTGTCTTACTCCTCCGTTCATGTGTATTGGTTCAGATATACCATTATTAAATTTAATTATAACCTTCATATTCCTGTAAATACATTTTATTGTATTTAGTAAATACTTTGGAATTTTATTATCCATCATTTCCCACAGTTTGTCTCTGTTAACGTTATCATATGCCTTTTCGTAATCTATGAATAGAAGAAATAGCGGTAAGTTGTATTCTTTTCTTTTTTCAAGTATCTGTTGCACCATAAATGTAGCATCGGTGCAGCTGCGTCCCTTTCCAAAGCCACACTGTTCCTCTACCATTTCGTCTTCCACATGTTCATTTAAACTGTTTTATTATGTTTGCAAATAATTTGTAGGCTGTCAGCAATAAAGTAATTCCTCTGTAGTTTTCACATTTGCTTTTTGTTCCTCTTTTTGTGTATGTTTATCACCATTCCTGTCTCCCGTTCTTGTGGCATTTGATTTTTGTCTATTAAACAGCCCTAGTAAGTGTATTTCTAATTTGTTTCCTCCAAATTTCCACAGTTCCATTGGTAGGTTATCTAAACCGCAGCTTTTCCTGTTTTTTTACCTGTATAATTACCTTGTTTAGCTCTTCTATTGTTATCATGTCTTCATTGTCATCTGTCCCTTCACTACTAGTACTGATTTTTCTTCACCCTTGCTGCCTTGCTCATGCCAGAGTTTTCCATAGTATTCTTTCCATTCCGTTTTTGTTGTTGGGTCAATTTTAGGTTTATCTTCTTGCGGTTGTAGCTGTTTAAATATTTTAAAGCCTCGCCTTTGTGTTCCTGTTATGTTCCTTTCCAATATCGTAACAAATTTGTCCCAGTCCTCTCTTCTTTGCCTTCGTGTCATTTTTCTTACTATTGCTTGGTGTTTTTTATATTCTATATAGTGTTCCACTGTTTTGTTTTGTAAATAGTTTCTGTAGCTAGCTTTCTTTTCCTCCATTGCCAGTTGTACGGGGCGGCTGATAAGTAACGCACACAGTGAAATATTTTGCCAACGGAGCAAAGTAGCGATGCACGCGCAGTGTGTCCTTGTAGCCACAACCCTCCTGCACAGCGGTACAAAGTTTCATTCCTTTCTCTACACCAGTTCTAAAACAGTGCGTGTTAGCATGGAGTAGTGTTATGGTGGTATTTCAACGAGATTCAAGCAACGTGCGGTGACTGAATTTTTAAGTGCTGAAAACGTAATGCCAGCTGAAATTCATCGCTGTTTACAGGCTGTATATGGTGAAAACACTGTTAACAGAACTACAGTAAATCATTGGGCCATTAAATTTCATGAATGTGAACCAGGTCGTGCCAATATTATTGACCAACCTTGCAGTGTAAGGCCGGTTTCCATGACAGATGACAAGCATCAAAAACAGGTTGATGAACTGATCAAGCATGACCGCTGTATCACCCAGAAGCAGATAGCAGGTAGGCTAGGAATGTCTAAAGAAAGAGTGGGCTATATCATTGGTTTACTTGGCTACATGAAAGTCTGTTCTCGATGGGTGCCATGCATGCTGACACCGGAAGTTGGCGCTGAAGTTCGAGGTTCTCTCCCATCCGCCCTACAGCCCTGACTTAGCGCCAAGCGATTTCCATTTCTTTCCTCACCTCAAGCAGGATCTCAAGGGGACTCATTTCACCTCAGATGATGAAGTGAAGCAAGCTGTGACGTCGTGGATCAAACAAAGAACTCCTGAATTCTTCGTTGGCAGCACGCGTAAACTTGTTTTACGTTGGAAAAAATGTATTGAGCGACAAGGCGACTATGTCGAAAAATAAGTATGTCAATTTGTAGCTAAAATATTGTACTTTACTTGCTACTTTCGTTTGTTTAAATACATGGTCTCTTTTTCTAGATATTTCACTGTGTGCATTACTTATCAGCCGTCACTCGTATTTCGTCACTCCACATTCGAAGCCATTTCCAGTTCTTCCACTTCTTACACCCTATGCTCTCTTCTGCTGCTTTGGTGATGGCCTCTTTAATTTTCAACCAGTCTGCCTCTATCTCTCCTGTTAGCGGTGTAAGTTTACCTTTCATTTTATTTCTATATAAATTTCTTATTGATTCTTGTTCCATCAAATGTACTTTAAATGCTGCTGGGTTTTTGTGTATTGTTTTGTCCGTTTTATTGTAGCTTTGCATGTGTTAAAAATTCAGATTTGCTTTCCACTAGCTTGTGGTCACTATCAGTTTCACTTCCTCTAAAATCTTTTGTATCTTCAATGTTGCTTTTTAATCTATCATTTATAATTATGTAGTCTGTTATTGATTTGGTACCTCTTGCCTCCCAAGTAAATTTGTGTATGTCTTTGTGTCTGTTGAGTTTGTTATTTTTAGTTTATTAAATGCACAAAAATCTCTCGATGTTGCTCCATTGTGGTTCGTTGTTTGTTCTCCATATGGTCCTATACATTCTGGGATTGGTTGGTTACGTATCCCACCATTAAAATCTCCTGCTAAAATAATGTTTTCATTTTTAGGGATTTTGTCCATGTTGTGTTGTAGTTCCCTGTAAAATTCTTCTGTATCTTGTTCCTTTCCCTCTACCAGCACATATAGTCCACTGTAGAAAAAATTTCTATACAGTACTTTTATTCTAGTTTCAATAATTCTGTCCAAAATCCAAGTGTAATCCTGTATCTTGTGTCTCCATTCTTTCCTAATTGCAACCGGTACTCCCGATGAAGCCCATTGGTTGACTGGTACCCCACAGTAAATCATTATGTAGTTGCTTATGTCTTCTGATCCTTTGTTTTTCTTCTTTGTTTCTGTTGTAATGGGTTTTTCTTCTTTGTTTCTGTTGTAATGGGAATGTCAATTTTTGTTTCCAGTAGTTCTGTTTGTAATTCCTGTTTTCTCTGCAGTTCCCCTTACATTCCATGTGGCTACTTTTAGTTTCCCTAATATATGTCTTTCAAACCTAGCTGTGTAGTCATATTGAGTGTTGGTCTGTTTGTTTCTTTTGAGGATTTTATGAGTGTTTTGATGTCCCCTGGATTGGTCACTGGCCCGTCGCAGGGTGAGTCTAGTGGTGGGGCTGCCACCTTGATGCCTCTAGACCTGCATGCTTTTCTGTAGGGGTGTTCACCCTTAGCTTAATGGGCCCACTTTTAAGGCGCTGGACTTTTGCCTTCACCCTCTCCTGTCTGCTGCAATTGCAGCTGTATTGCCCAGGGGTTACCACAGCCTTAGCCTTCCTGGTCGTGGGAGTAGGATTTGCCGACAGCCGCCGTTGTTGCATTTGGTTTTCCCAGGATTTATGGGTTTTACATATCAGCATATGTATAACCCCTGAGACCATGTTGTCTTTGACCCCCTCTTTTGGGATGAATGAGGGGTAATTTTGGAGCACTACATGCCGAGGGGAACACTGTGACAGTACAACATATGCAGATCTCTTACAGAATCACCTCTGCCCTGTAATCAAGTCCAAACGATGTGGACGTCTGAGTACAGATGTTTTGCTTTAACATGACAATGCTGGGCCCCACACTGCCCATTCAGCTGTTGCAACAATCCAAGATCTGGCCTTTGTCTTCCATATCCACCATACTCACCAGACCTTGCCCCCCCAGTGACATATGTCTTTGGACTGCTGAAAGAGGCAATGGGAGGCAAGTCTTTCAGGTCCAGTGAAGAGGTGCAGCAGGTGGTACATGAGTGGCTGCGCTCTTAGCCAAAAGAATTTTTTTCTAGAGGTATCCATGCACTTCCGAAGCACTGGAACACTTGTATGGAATGCAGTGGAGATTACATAGAAAAATGAAGTCATTGTGTACCTTTTGTGTTCAGTGAATTACGAGATAAAAAATATTTAAGGTTTTCATTTGATTCACCGACGCAGAAACGTTAGATGTAGGGATAGAAACCATCGGTCACAAGTATGTTTTACAATACTGTAGTTTTAATGCAACATGTTTCATCTTACATTAAAAAGCCATTATCACGTGAATTAAAGACACGAAGGGAAATATGGTAATTTTTCTTTGGTGTCTTTAATTCACCTGATGACTTGTTGCTGTCAGCTGAAATATGTTGCAGTAAAGCTGTAGAATAGTAAACCTGAAAGTACAGTTGTGATTGATGTTTGTGTCCCTTAACTTTGCCTTGTGTTTAATTTTTGTATTTCCAAGAACCCTTTGGTCGTTAGGATGGCGTGGTTGCACGGTTTTATGTCGACTCGGGGGCAGAATAATCCCATACAGTTTGCAGAAATATTTACAAAAATGGTTTCCCAATTGTTGCATGATTTGGAACTCTTAATATTGCTCTGTGCATGCTGTGAATTTAAACTGATTTATATGATTTAGTTCTTAAATGTAATGCTGGTTTTGTAGATCTTTTTAGAATTACGTGAAATCAGCGATCATCGATGACATATTTTTAGTTACAGAGCTTACTTTGCAGCAAATGAAACAGTTGGCTAGATTCAGAACCATTTTTAATATGTGTGTGTTGTTGAAATTTTGTTTTTATTTTTGAATTTGTGTGCTATCAATATGTGACTTTGGAAAATTCGCTTTCATTATACCTAATACACGGGAATTATGGAGAAGTTAAAAAAGAGTTTTACCTGAATAGTAAGAATAGGTTTTACTAATCAGCTTTTGGTTTGGTTATGTGCTTGTAAAGGATATATGATATTTTAGAGTATTATGTGTTGCAGTAAATGTTTTAAATATAATTTCATGATGACACTAGCATGTTGTCATAATACTTGGATATGTTATGATTCTTCAACACTTCACAAAGGCATACCCAAAAGTTTCTAGACTCAGCAGTAGGACTGAAAATGGCAAGTAATTACTGCTTTCTGCCATTAGGTTCCATAGTTTTGAAGCCATAACCATCTGTGTTGCTTCTCAGATGGTGTTTATCATCATACATTGTAAGTATGATACATGGGTTTTTTGGATGGCTTGTAGGTACAGTACATTTGCATCAAGTTCTGCTTAAAACGCAGGCAAAAATGCATTACAAATGCATGAAATGCTCAAAGCAGCTTTGAGTGGTTTTCTTGGTTCAAACGTGGAAACTTCGGTTGATTTTGAACATTCAGGTATTTTTCCATAAATTGTACAGATGAAAACATGGAGATAGTTCATCAAATTGTCAACAAAGACCAGTGAAGTACCATGCAGGTTACACCACCTGTAATGAAAATGCCAATGGATTCTGAAGAGGACTTCAGCTTGGGACAGGTCTCTGTGATGTTGATGTCATGGATGGCCACAAAAAAGCATAGGCGGCAGCAATTTCTGGCAGCAAAAAAGCATGGCTGTGGTCCCCTTGTTCTTACTTACGTGTGCTCTGACTGCTTGCAACTTGTCTCAAGTTTGTAAGAATGAATGACATTTTAGCTATGAAGGCATAATTCCTGAAATTAAAGAACAGTTGTCGAGCATCCTAGAGTCGATCCCAAAAAGTCATAGTGGTGCTTCCTGTAGTGGCGTAATCATAAACCTGTTGCATAAACTCAGTAGGGGATAGCAGTGACCTGTATCAAAAGTAAAGAGTATATTAAATTGATTTGGTCCGGCAATTTTTGGATATGCCTTCTTGTTTACTGTAATTGGCTACATGCACTTCTCAGTATGTGTGTGTCTTATATCAAAGTTTTGTCATTTACAGCTGGTAAGTTGGTGAAGAAACGGCCTTCAGAGTCAAACAGTGCTGATGATTCAAGAGGGAGCAAAAAGGCGAGGAGGGTTGAAATTGTGCAGAGTGCTTCAGAGTGTGATGAAGAAAGTGATGATGCGTGTGCAAACGTAAAGGATGTGGAAACAGATAACACCATAAAAGTTCAAACACTGGAGGCTGAAGGTAGAACACATAGTGAAAATGGAGAAAAGATTAGTGTCATGGATACGGATAGTAAATCACAAAAAGACTGTGAAGAAATCGATGACAAATGTGGTGAGAGGAACCGAGAAGGTTGTGAGGACAAGGCTGTGTCTAGTGGCGAAAAGGACGAGATAAATAGGCATGAATCAAAAGATAGTGAATTAACAAGTGCTTGTTCCAAACGTGCTCATGAACCGGTGGGTTTAATTGAAGTAAAAAAAGTCCGTATCTCCCCTGAGGTGGAGAAACAACTGAAGCTGGTGGAGTGTAAAAACAACAGTGTTGATAAAACACAGAGCGAAGGTGAAGATAAAGAAGAGCCTGTAAAATCTATACCTCTTAAGGAACCAAAGTCAAATTTGGACCTAGCAATTGAACGTGTTGCCACTGGGTTAACAGAAGAATCTGAGGACACTAACCTATCGGATCCTGCTCCAAACTTAAATCCTATGCCTTTCATGCAAGATCTTCATCAGAATTTGCTAAAGAAGTTATCCAGAAACGTAAGTTTACTGCTGTCACAGTGTTTGTATAGTTTTTTGAGTTTTAGGCATATTATGCATTGTTCCTAAAATATGTATTCACATTATGTATTTGTTTACTGCTTTATCATTGAAACATTCAGATGTTTGTTATGAAGTTTACCTTAGTATCACATATGTTAAGAATGTCCATCAGCAGCATTATCTCACTGTTGATTGTGTACAGCAGATTGATGCACTTACAAGTACAGTCACCTTTGCTTTATGTAGGTTTGGAAGTGCATGTGCTCCACTTGACTTATATTCCAAAAACAAACATATCAAGATCTCATAAACAGAAGGAGTGTCCTTGAATGATTTAGGCTACGAGAAAAGAAGGTGAAGACAAAAATTCTGATTTTCCCCTTTGACATACTTTTAGTAAGGAACTGTGATATGTAGCTGGTGTTTTTCCATTGGTTGTATGTTTCATTGCAGGCAGTAAAACTGTCAGTTTGTAGGTTGGTTGGTTGGTTGGTTTGTTTGTTTTTGTGTGTGTGTGTGTGAACTGAACTCCAAAGCTGTAACAGTGTGCTTATGGGGAATAGCAGCTTGCTGTAAATCCTCTTCCAGGAGTATAACTATTCATAGAAACAGAGGCTGCCTGTGCATTACTTATGAAATCACCATACAGTCAGTGTCAGTTTGCATCAGGTGCTCTAGTTTAGCTGGCTTCCACACATATATAGTACTGTTTTGAATATCAAAGAAGTGAAAATCTAATGGTGTTGATTTAAGGAATCAGTGTGCATTCTGTGTAGTCCACCACGTCTTGCTCAATTTCAAGGTTAAAAATATCTACCTCTGTTTTGTGAATGAGGTGTTTGCAGAAGAAAGGACACTTGTTGTGTGATTGTGGGTAATACTTGCAGGAATTAGAGGAATTTGTGGTGCAGAAGTTGTGTGAGGCTGTAACTGAACGTTGTGAGTTGGGCAGTGTGCGACAGAGGTGTCAGTTACTGGAACAAATGGTTTATCAGTGGCGCAAGAGGGCTCAGCAGCTACAAAAGCAGGTAATTGACTTGTTGACAGTATTGTCCTTGTATAAAAATGTCACTGCAAAAATTACTTCTTCAGATTGAATTTCAGCTAGAGAGGAATTTGTGTGAAAAGATCCAGTTATTCCAGCTACAGGTATTTGTGGTAGAGCTACAAGTCTTATGTAAGATGGCTCATAAAATGGTTGTTGGGTTATACTTGTCAGAGCAAGTATTTTAAATTCACCTTAATTTTACTGTAAGTGTGTGTGTGTGTGTGTGTGTGTGCGCGCGCGCGCGCGCGCGCACGCACACACACATACACACATGCATACATACATACATGCATACATACACACACACATACATACATACGTACATACATATACACACACACACACACACATATACATACATACATATACACACACACACATATATACATACACACACACACATACATACATACACACACACACACACACACAAATTCATTCATTCATTCCATGGATCCCTAAGTGTGTTACAAACAATATCAAATGTGGAACAAATCATGAATACACAAATGCACACAATTTTTAGTGTTAAATATAAACAAATTGTACAACAGTACTATAGATCATCTTTACACATAAAAAATCATCTGCAGAATAAAAAGATTATCAGCCATACTTGTTGAAACATAGTGTAATGATTTTGTTTCTTATCACATGTAGTTAGTGTAGTGCACTGTACAATATTGCAAGTGCTACTAGTTTTTCTCTGTTAGTGTTGTGAAGTGTAGACTGTGTTAGTAGGTAATGGCTAATTTTGTTTTGTAAAGCATGCATGTGAACAGGTGCCTAGAATTACCATTCTGTAATGCATTTCATTTCTGTTGCAATAAGAACATTAGTGTCGGGTCATCATTTAGTCTACCACATATCGTTGGTCACTCCCTGCCCCTGTTCCAGTGTGCTTTGAGTTCAGTTTGACGTGTCTTAATTCACTGTGCCGCAGTTGGTATTAGGTTTTTGAGTATTATTTTAACAAGGTGCTGGAAATGGTTTTGTTCAATTCACATATATGTCCCATCTGACACCCACTGTTCATTTCATATCAAAGCTACGCAGGTGAAAACAAGGATGGTACATCTTGGAATGTATTTTATTTCATTCTTCCTTCCAGATTTTTTATTGTACAATATATTTTTATGCTCCACAAGTAAAAGTCACACAGATTGGGATCTGGCATGTGGGATGGCCACAATCCACTATTTACCTGTCACAAAAGATGCTGTCTAAACAATGCGTAGTGTGAATTAATGGTTTTAAAAAATTAGCCCATTAATCGTAGTTGCACTTCTAGCACTCTCACCCCAACCTTTAATGTCACGTAATGGCACTTCTTGGATTACCATGGGATTTTCTGTATACCAGTGCCTGTTTCTTAATGAAATACAACCAAGTGTGGTTACTAAATGGAACAAGTTTCTCCAGAATATGCAGCATACAAGTTAACGAAATTCATCTTCTGTAGTTACTTTGTTTAGATTGTTTATCGTAAAGAAACGTGCTATTACACTGGGTAACATATTATGACTAATGTGTTGACATCGCAAGCTTGCCAGTAGCTTGAATGCGGATATGCGACTCATTGCGACGATGTGCCAAGTACCGTACCATGAGCTAACTGGAGGTGGCCAACAATATGGGTCAGAATATCAAGTCAGTCTTCAGGAGGTTAATTCTGTAACTGGTGTACGACATATGCTTCATTTTAAAATGCGGAATCATGTATAAGTACCTACAGAGCACTCTGTCTTACATGTGTGTATAACACTGTGTATATTGTGTGTCTGGGAATTAGATATATTGGTCTCACATTCACTGAATCTCAGTAAATATTTTTAACAATAATATTTTGTGTGGTTGAATCTCATATAATTTTTATGCACTTTATATAGCTCCTAAAAACGATTGAAGTAAATATACAATGAAGTAAAGTTGTGAAATTATTTTTCAACGGACGAGGTAAATGGAAACTAGTTTTTTGTTGTACTACGGGGCACGTAGCCAGCAATCACATGTTCCTTGAGCTCTTGTGATTAATCTTGCTTGTTTGCTTTAGGTGAGGGATATGGAAACCGTTATGAAGAAGTATATTGGTGAAGCTCGTGTGGGGAAAGAGCGGCCCATTCCGGTTAAAATAACTCGGTCTGTTGCGCTTCAGGTGCATTTGGCGCCAACGGTAAGTTTGAGAGCACTTTTCTGCAGTCAAGAGCACTAATACTGTTACTGCTGTGGTGTGCATGAGGATTGTGAACTCTTCCTTATATGCAGTAAGGATAATGTGACATGCATAGGGTGGCTTGTATACCTTCTTTGCACAAGTGCAGTACTCAGAACTGTAAATTAAATTGTATGTTACTGACAGATTATGAATTCAATATAACTAATTGTGGCATTTGCCTCATGCAGCTCAAATAAGTGGAAATCTATGCATTAGGAATTTAGGCTTGTAGGCTCTGTTGGAACACCTTGTTATACATGATGTACCAGGAGAATCTGCCATGCATTGATGGAGTGTTCATTAAGTTAAATTATGTAAGTACAACAAAACATTCCTATATCCAGAGTTGAATAATTATGGCAGTAATGGCAAAGCTTTTAAAGAAGGGTTGCTTGTATACATTTGATCCAGTCGCGCATGTCAGTGTGTATCATTCTGGCAGGTACTGCATACACCTTTAGTTAATGAAACTTTGAGAGACATTTAAATGCCAAATGTGTCGCCTGGTGGCCTGACTTTTTCTGGCTAAGTGCGGACATTCACACTGCTGCTGGGTAAACACACAGAGACCAGCATATGGCATGCTAGACCATTTGCCATATATTTTAGAGACCAGCACATGCCAGTTTAGGACAATAAACGGTAACAACAGTATAACCACCATATCTATATCTGGAGCTGTGCGGTGTGGAGATAATGGCACAAGAAAAGTGTGGTTTTCTTGTGGTTCCACATACTGTACTTCATTAAAATGACATGTCACCCATACACTATGCAGGTCTGTCCTTGAGCCAACAGCAAAACGAAGCTGCACGCAACATGTGAAACCTAAAGGACGATTTTTTTAAAAGAGTACAAGGCTTTACATTTTTATTAATGTCTTCATGTCACTCTAATGTTCATTTGATGTTAAGTACACATGCAAAAATTACATAAAGTACGAATATCTCCTTGTTTGAATATGTATTTGTATTCAGTAAATGTATAACAGCTACCATTCTGTGAAAGTTTTGTCACTACCTCCATAATTGTTCAACTTTTGATATAGGTATGTTGTGTTGTACTGATGTAATTTACCGTAAGGAATGCTCCCTCAAAGCATTGCAGATTCTCCTAGCACACCCTGCATAACAAGGTGTTCCAACAGAGCCCATAAACCTTTTATAGTTATGTAAATTTACGCATGTACTTGACATCCAATGACATGAAGACGTTATGAAAATATAAAATCTCATTCTCATTTGTAAATATTGTCCTTTGGGTTTCACATATTGCGTGCAGTAGCTTAGCTTTGCTGTTGGCTCACAGACAGACATGGGTAGTATGTGGGTAACACGTCATTTTAACTAGGTATAGCACGTTCGAAACATGATGGCACACGTGCAGAAACCAGATTTGGTCTTTCAGCGAAATGGACTAGTCCATTTAAATCGGC
>Ga0123357_10003185_pt1 | contig 18677 bp, 18 predicted proteins | sample TergutEmb28metaG_FD_89873 | JGI IMG/M metagenome (GOLD analysis project Ga0123357, IMG submission 89873) | Embiratermes neotenicus P4 segment gut microbial communities from Petit-Saut dam, French Guiana - Emb289 P4 | ecosystem: Host-associated > Arthropoda: Insects > Digestive system > Gut ...
CAAATGTAGATCCGGTTTTAACAAGAGTACCGGTATTTGCTGAAACGGTAACTGTGTCATTATAAAGATAGTTGTTTGAATCTGTAGGAACTGAACCGCCAGTCGAGCCATTCTCATCGTATGTTACATTGTAATTAATAGCAACCCACTGGGCGTAAAGAGTTGTATTGTCAGTAATGGTGAATGTATCAGTTCCATCTGCAATATAGGAAGTACCAGAACCATTAGCAACTGTGTTCCAGCCATCAAATGTAGAGCCAGTTTTGGCAAGGCCGCCAGTATTACCCTTAACAGTGACTGTGTCATTTGGCTCATAGTCAGTGGAATCTACAGGAACCGTACCGCCGGTCGAGCCATTACCGTCGTATGTTACATTGTATGTGGTTGAAACTGTTTTATACACCGTCACAGAAATAGGATCGTTAACAATCAAATCTCCCTTGGTAACCGTAACCAAAATATCACCTTGTGTAACATTGGTAACTGGTAATGTGTAAACATAATCATTAACACCATTTTGAACTGGACCAGTAAGAACGCCTTTTGTAGCCGCTCCCGCAGTACCATTGGCTGAATCAGGAGCTATTGTAACATCTGCACTACCAAGACCAGACACTTCATGGCTTAACTTTATTGTCAATGCAGTGGTAGTTGTGGTATCCGATACTCCGCCTACCTGGGTAATATCTATAACTGTCACTCTTGTAGTAATTTTTACAAAACCGCTGGTAGTCGAAGCTGCGATTGTTACGCCTGAGTGGCTATTTGTAGCGACTGCATAATAATAAGCAACGCCTACATCTGCAATTAACGGAGTATAATCAGATGTCAGAGGTCCGCTTGTAGTTGCTACCAATGTACCCCCTGTACTTTCAGTATCGTTTTTATACCATGAGATAGATATGGTACCTCCATCACTGATAGGCGCAACAATTACAGATAGTTGTGCTACTGAACTGTTATAAACATAATTAGCATTATTTGTTGAACCAATATCTGCTGTAAAAACAGGAGCTTCAGCAGCCGGAAGCGTCTTGATTACGGTTACTTCCACAGGTGTTACACTAATATCTTCGTGATTGTTTATTTTTACAGCGATTCTGCCGGGATCGGTAACTGATATCCCCAGCGTATATGTTTTATCATCTGTCTTAGTCAATGCACCCTGTGTTACATCCGCACTGCTTCCTGTGGGTGTACTTACGGAAATATCAGGATCATCCAGAGGATCAATTGGAGCCCTGGTCAGATTTATTTTCAAGCCTGTCGTTGTTGCACCTGTGTCAGGAATAAGTTCAAGGGTAAAGGTTATAAGTGGAACCCATTGCGCATTTACGGTTAGATTCGATGTGACTTGAGTAGTGCTGGTAAAATCAATACCGGCTGTTGTTTTCCAGCCGTCAAATACGTAATTAGGTCTGGTAGGATCCGCCGGCATAATGGTATCAAGGGTGGTAGCCGGATACTTTACAATCCTGGTTTGGGGATTGGCCGGAGAAACAGGATCTGAAAGAGATGGATTCCATACTCCGTCAGTACTATTTAGGTTAAATGTAACTGTATAATCAATCTGCCACTGCGCATAAACGGCAATACTATAACCAAGACCGCTGATATCGGTTGCAATAGTGTAGGGTGTTCCAGAACCGTCAGGTTTTGTATTCCAATTTTTTAACGAATAACCTGTTAGTTGTACATTAGCCATGTTGGCAATAACGGCTCCGGCACTTTGCTTAACCTCAAATGTTTTGCCATCATTATCTGGAAACTTTGCATTTTTATTATTTCCAAAAAACACAACAAAATAATTACTTGAATTTGCAGTATAACCCGCATATAAAGTCGTGTTATTTTTTGTAATAGTATCATTTTCAAAGTCCCATGGAGTCTGGAATGTATCTTCCTTAAACCACCAGCCAAAATTTTCACCGTTTGGTCCTGTGGGTGCTAAATAATTGTTAGGTAAAACTATTTTTTCATCCTTTACAACTTCAATTGATTCAGGGGTAGCAGTTGTAGCACCGCTCCCGGAATTAAATGAAACGGTAAACGGATACTTTATTTTTGCCTCTTTATAAAGTTGATCCCAGTCACCTTCCAACGAACAGGTTGTTGTTAAAACAAGCAATGTCAGAACAGTTATTATACCTGCTCCCAATAAATGGAATTTATTCCATAATCTTTTTGCAATCATTTTCAATCTCCCCAATTAGAAGCGGTATACATAACCGATGGATAATTTGTTGCTTGCAGCGAGTTTGCTGAAGTCCGGAATTATTTTGCATGTATATGATATGTCGATCATATTCAGCAGATTTACTCCGGCAAATACGTCAATCGCTAATTTATTCATTTGTTCAGAGTGAAAGTCATATTCGATAAATGAAAGTAAATATCCCGCGCCCAAGCCGGCGTACCAGCCGCCCTTGTCAAGCGGCGCGTTCATGTTAAACGGCATAAACCATCCCGCGTGCGCGTAAGGATAAAATGACATATATGATTTTACATAAGGCTTAAAATTCAGCAGACCTACATCACAGCCGAGTTCAAAGAATATGTTTTTGATCGGCAGCGGCGCAGCTGTTCCGTGTACAGTCAGGATTGCCCAGGGAGTAGCAAATGCTGTCCCGACTGACGCGCCGACTGTCCATAAGCGCGCGGGATCGGTAAATAATTCTGAAGGCTGTTTGGGTTCCGCAGGTTCGGTTGGTTCCGGAGGAGGCACAACCTGAGGAGTTTGCTCAGGTGCAGGCGCCGGAGCCGGAACTGGAGTTGGCGCAGGAACCGGGGTAGGCGCAGGCTGCGGCGCCGGAGTTGGTGTGGGCGCCGGAGCCGGTACTACCTGCGGAACAGGAGTTGGAGCCGGGGTTGGCGCAGGCGTTGGAGCCGGAGTCGGAGCTGGTGCTGGCGCTGGTGTCGGCGCGGGAACCGGTGTCGGAGCCGGCTGCGGTGCGGGACTTGGCGCCGGTACCGGAACTGGTGTAGGCGCAGGCGTCGGAGCCGGTGCGGGAACAGGTGTAGGCGCAGGTTGCGGCGCGGGACTTGGCGCTGGTACAGGTGTCGGAACTGGTGCCGGTGCAGGCGTAGGCGCGGGTGCTGGCGCAGGAGTCGGTGTTGGTGCCGGGGTTGGCTGCAGTGTCGGAGCCGGAGTTGGCGCGGGTTGCGGCGCTGGTACAGGTATTGGCGCCGGAGTTGGCGCGGGTTGCGGCGCTGGTACAGGTATCGGAGCTGGTGCCGGTGCAGGCGCGGGTGCTGGTGTCGGAGCAGGCGTGGTTGCCGGTGCTGGCGCAGGAGTTGGCGCTGGAGTCGGGGTCGGCACGGGTGCTGGCGCCGGAACTGGTGCTGGTGTCGGCGCTGGCGCAGGAGCCGGCGCTGGCTGTGGAGCCGGTGTTGGCTGCGGTGCGGCAGCAGGAGGCGGTGTCATTGCGATTTGAGGCGGAACATAGGCTGGGGCGCCGGGGCTTAATTGGGCGGCCAGATCGTTCATTACAGCGGGGCCGTCAGAGGCCAGTCTGTAGTTTCTGGAACCTTCGGCCAGCAGGTTTCCGTTTTGGCCGTTATATACGGAACCTACCGCTACTTTCATTGTTCCTATGCTGCCCATGTCGGTATTTAATACATAGTCGGCTTCGGCTGCGCGGGCCATTGCCCTTGCGGCTTCGGCAGGAGTATAAGTACCGCGGGTCTGGGTATCAAGGTTGTTTTTGATATTTTGGAGAGTTGTGTTGCGCGGCAAAACCGAATAATTTCCGGAGTTGGCAACATCAATTATAAAAATCGACGCCATTGTTTCGGCTTCCTGGACATTGACCGCATCCCTGGAAGCGTTCAGCGGAGCTACAGCCATTCTTGGCAGTCTGGATGTATCTCTGTGGATCGAATTTATTATTATATTGACTATATCCGGCATCATTGCCGGTATTTCATCTATTCTGCGGTATTCACGGTAATAACCGCCAAGGAGTTCATAAGTATTAATATTGAATACATTGAGAATAAGTATATTACGGCTGTCGATCCGCCTGATGTAACCGGAGACCATGTAATCAACATTGAGTGTACGGCCCATTTTTACAATGATGTCAGCGTCTGGAACACCAAGTAACTGAAAATTTTGGTCCATGGTTAATGCTGTTACAGCGTTGGTTCTGGGAACAACATTGAAAGTAGTCATTATATCGCTGTTATAAGTAAGGAGAGTAGCAACTGTTTCGCCTTCTCCGGCCTGGCCGCCGGTAAAAGGAAGGACTCCAAGCCTTGGTTTGAATTGGCCGAAAACAGTCAGACTGCAGGTCAATAGCAGTACTGCTGTCATTAATTTTTTTAACATTGTCACTCCTTTGATCAATATTTATTAATTTCCGGCTACATTATAGCACCAGCGCTAAAATACATCAATTGATAATTTTGGCGTCCGGCGGTGTCCGGCGCCTGGAGCTTGACATAATTGATATATGACGTCATTGTAATATTATGTCACGGATACCTTGATTAAACCTGAATTTTTGGTACAATTGGTTGATCAGGTACGGAGGTGTTATGGCAATGTATGAATTATCCGGGCAGTGTCCCATGGGTGTTCTGGGCATGGTTATTATGCTCTGCTCCTTTGTTTTATTGATTATCTGTGTTTCTTTGCTGGCAAAGATAATTAATATTTTAAAGGAACTGAAAGCCGGCCTGAAGGCGCCGGTAAGCAGGGAGCCTGCGCCTGTTACAGTACCGGTAAATAACACGGCGATAATTGCCGCTATCACTGCGGCGGTATATCAGTACCGCAAAGAAAATTCTTAATCAGGAAGGAAAAAAATGCCAAAAGTAAAACTTACAGATTTAGTACTCAGGGACGCCCATCAGTCTTTGTTTGCTACAAGAATGGTTACCTCCGATATGCTGCCTATTTGCAGCAAGCTTGATAAGGTGGGTTTTTTTGCGCTTGAAGTCTGGGGAGGCGCCACATTTGACACCTGTATACGTTTTTTAAACGAGGATCCCTGGGATAGGCTCAAGAAACTCAAGGCCGCTATGCCCAATACCAAAACCATGATGCTTCTGCGCGGTCAGAACCTTCTTGGTTACCGGCATTATGCTGACGATGTAGTCGCCAAATTCGTGGAATACGCCGCCAAAGACGGAGTTGATATCTTCAGGATTTTTGACGCGGTAAACGACCCAAGGAATTTTGAAGCCGCTACCAACGCAGCCAAAAAAACCGGCAAACATATTCAGGCTACAATTTCTTACGCTGTAACACCTTTCCATACTATAGAAAAATATGCTGAATTTGCCAAACAGCTTGTAAAAATCGGCGCTGATTCGATCTGCATCAAGGATATGGCCGGTCTTTTAAAACCGTATGACGGCTACGATCTTGTAAAAGCAATCAAAAAAGTGACCGACCTGCCTGTCGAAATCCATACCCACGCAACAACTGGAATGTCAGTTGCCACACTTACCAAATGCGCGGAAGCCGGCGCCGAGATTCTGGATACAACGATTTCTTCAATGTCCATGGGCACAAGCCACAGCCCGACAGAAACCATGGTTGAAATTTTAAGGGGAACCGAGTACGACACCGGTCTGGATATTAACCTGTTATTGGAAATTGCCGCTTACTTTAGGGAAGTGCGCAAGAATTATAAAAAATTTGAATCCGCTTTCCTTGGCGCAGATACCAGAATTCTGGTTTCCCAGGTCCCAGGCGGAATGCTTTCCAACCTCGAGAGCCAGCTCAAGGAGCAGGGCGCAGGCGACAAGATCGACGAAGTTCTCAAGGAAATCGCCGTTGTCCAGAAAGACGCCGGTTATCCGCCGCTTGTTACTCCTACCAGCCAAATCGTCGGAACCCAGGCAGTCTTTAACGTACTCTTTGGCCGCTATTCCAAACTTTCCGGGGAATTCCAGGATTTAATGGCCGGCAGGTACGGCGCGTGCCCGGCTCCCAAGAACAAGGACGTGGTTAAGAAAGCCCTTGAATCTCTAAAAATGGAAAAAGAAATTACCCACAGGCCTGCCGATGATATTCCGGCCGAATACAGCAAGCTTGAGGAAGAAACAAAGAAACTGCTTGGTACAAGCACCGTTACCGTGGAAGACGTTCTTACCATGGCCATGTTCCCCAAAGTAGCGCCGGATTTCTTTAAAACAAGGTCCAAAGGGCCGGTGGTCTTTAAACCCGAACCGGAAGCAGCAGTTATCACCACCCCGGCCGCGGCTCCCAAACCTGCCGCTCCTGCGCCCGCCGCTCCTGCGCCCGCCGCTCCTGCGCCCGCCGCGCCCGCGCCTGTCGCCCCGGCCGCAGAACAAAAAGCAGCCCAATACTCTGTCAATGTTGACGGCGTAAATTACAGCGTAGTTGTAGCACCGGCCGGAACAGTCGCCATTGCGCCTGCCCCGGCTGTAGTTCACGCTGCGCCGGCCGCAGTTCAGGCTGCCGCTGCTCCCGCGCCATCCACTGCGCCTGCTGCTCCTGCTGCGCCCGCTCCCGGCGGCAAAGTCATTAACGCTCCTGTTGCCGGCACCCTGTTGCGTTTCTGCGTAAGCGAAGGCGCGGACATCAAGGCCGGAGATAACCTTGCCATTATCGAGTCAATGAAAATGGAACTGGAAATCAAAACTACAGCGTCCGGCAAAGTCCGCTTCCTGGCGGCCGCCGGATCTTCTGTTACTTCCCAGCAGCCCATTGCGGAGATAAAGTAAAAGCCTCATTGGTTATTTAATTATTAATAAAAAAGGAATCCGCCGGATTCCTTTTTTTTTGCCAATTTATTATTATATAAATATATCCTGATTATCAAATGCTGCGGCGGCGGAGCCTGAGGTGTTAATTTTGAATAAAAGACCTGTGATTACGATTTTTCTTGTTGCCGCATTTCTTTTTTTTATTGGTCAGGCCGCTGTTTACAGCCAGACTAATGCTCCCCAAACTCCCCCCGCAAACATTGATTCCGATCCCCTGGTAATAAAGATCGCGGTCTTTGGCCCCGGGGACGATCTCTATCTCTGGTGGGGGCATATCGGGCTTATCATAGAAAATTATTCCACAAACAGGGCCCGTTTTTATGACTGGGGTGTTTTCTCTTTTGAGAACGAGAACTTTTTTTCCAACTTCGCTTTTGGCAGACTTCTTTATTCCTGCGAGGTAACCTCTCCTCAATGGGTCTTTGATGAGAACATTTACGAAAACAGGGATATCTCGGTTTACACTCTGAATCTTTCTCCGCAGGCCAAAGAAAAAATCAGGGAGTATGCTGAATGGACTGTGCTCCCGGAGAACAGGGATTATTGGTATCACCATTTTAACGATAACTGCGCAACCAGGGTCAGAGATATTATCGATATGGCAACCGATGGCCAGTTTAAAGCTGAGTACCAGAATATGCCGGGAGCGCTTACCCTGCGCCAGGAAGTCAGACGTCATACCTGGTTCAATCCTTTTTTTGACTGGTTCCTTAGTTTCCTGATGGGGCAGGGTATCGACAGGCCCGCTACAGTCTGGGAAGAAATGTTTTTGCCTTCCGAAGTCGGGCTAAGGGTGCAGGAATTTACCTATACGGATTCGAACGGCGCGCAGCAAAAACTGCTGCAGTCAGCTGAGATCAAGAACCTTTCTGACGGACGCCCGGCTGTATTAAATTCCCCGCGGCCGCTGTGGCCGTTAACGTTATCATTAAGCTGCGCTGCGGCATTGTTATCCGCAATTCTTTTATTTTTTAAAACCAGAGACAACCAAATCGCAGGAATTTTGTGGGCCGCGTTTCAGGGACTGCTGGGACTATTTTTTGGAACAGCCGGGACTGTACTTTGTTTTATGAGTTTTTTTACAAACCACGATTACACATACCGTAATATAAATGTTTTATTTGCCAATCCCCTGCTGCTGGCCGCCGTACCTTTCGGTATTCTTTATTGCATTGGCTTAAAAAATCAAAATCATTATAAATGGGAAGCGCTTGCCAAAACTCTGTGGTCCTGTATTTTTGTTCTTGAAATAATCAGTGTCTTAATCAATGTTATTTTCCTTGGACAGCAAAACCAGGCTGACATTTGTCTGGTGCTGCCGTTTACCGCCGTATTAAGCTGGCTGCCGCAGGCATTGGTTTATGTCAGAAGAGAATATTTGTGGAGATGGCTTAATTGAATGCGGAATGCGGAATTCGGAATTCGGCATATTGGAACCGAATTGGCAGCTTAATCAGGATTTTTCTCTCTGCTGTAATTTTTATTCTTATGCCTTGCTGCCTTTTTGCGCGGACTTTCCCTGCGGCCCTGCTTTTGGAAGCAGCGGATTACGCCGGTTATTTTTGCTGGTCCCCTGACTGGCCCGCTGACTTTCCTCCGGACGCGTTTATGCCGCTTACAGCAGACTGGAAATCAATTACTGTTTCTTACGGCGAAGATGAGTTTACATTAAGAAGAGAAAATGTGGCACAGGGGACCGGGAAGCAGAGAACCAGCAGGCTTCTGGAGTTTCCATGGCTTTTTGACGGGGAATTAACCCAGGTCCGGCTGGTCTATGCGGACAGCAGCGATGATGACCTAATAAAACAGATCGATTTGGGCGATTCATTAATTATCGATATAATGGAATATACATCTGATACTCCTTATCTATTACGCGTTTTTTGGGATGATAGTTATTTTTTTGTTTATCTGCAGAAAACATCTACTTTAATTTTTGAATCCTGGTTTGACAGCAGCGGCGAATTTCTGGAACAGTACCAATATACCTGCCTGCCGGATGTAAGCCCATTGATGAACCTGCCGCAGCGGATAAGCGGTTACCGTGTTTTTACAGCCGGAACCGAATTCCGCCGCAGTTTTGACAGCCGTTTCTTAACTACAGGAATTTTTTATAATAATGATGAAACAACAGTCAGTTATACCGGAGAATATTTTCCATTATATTTAAGACAGACGCTGCCTGCAGTTGATTCCGGCGCGGCCGTTGATACAGGCGCAGTCGTTGATACAGGCGCAGTCGGTGACTGCAATTATTCCTGCCAATGGGACAGGAACGGTTTCCTTGTCAGACTTACCGTGGATGAGGGGCAGGACCGTTTTTTGGATTCACGTTACGAATATGTAACAGATGATAAAGGCAATTGGATCGAAAGGAATGAAACTAGAATGATCCGCCGCGAAGGCAGCGGCGCCCGGCTTCTGGCCCCGGCAATGGGGACAAAGATCACCCGTAAAATTGAGTATACACAAAGCGGAGTATATTGACGGAGAATGAGTACATCGGTTGAATGGAAGGATGAAAAATACAGCGAAGTTTTTGAGCAGGAACTGCGCGGTCTTGAGCGCCGCAGGTCCTCAGACCCGCAATGCAGTGTAAAAGATATCGAAGGTATTCTGCAGCAATTATACCTGATGGACGGCTCGGATTGGCTGGGCCGCGGAGAACTTCAGGATATTATAATGAGGGCGACAATTGCCGCCCATGAATTTTTTATAAGCCAATGGAAAGGAGAATGATATGGAATGGCGTGCCAGCCACATTTTGGTCAAGGATCGCGGCGCTGCCGAAGATCTGTTAAGGCGGGTCAAGCAGGGCGCTTCGTTTGAAACAATGGCCAGGGAAAATTCAACCTGTCCCTCAAAATCATCGGGCGGAGACCTGGGGTGGTTCGGACCCGGCAAGATGGTGCCGGCGTTTGAGTCAGCGGTCAAGCGCCTTTCACCCGGTTCGGTGAGTGATGTTGTGCAGACCCAGTTCGGCTATCATATTATCAAGTGCACAGGCCGCAAGGATTAAGGTCTTGTAATTCCTTGTTTTTCTGTATGTAATATAAGAATGGCGACAAATAGAACCAATCTAAAGTCGATTCTCGAACTGGATACCGAATTAAACCAGATTCAGGACATTGATCTTTTACTTGAACGCATACTCCTTGAAGCCCGCAGACTGGTTCATGCCGATGCGGGTTCGATTTATGTTCTTAACGCGGTTGAAGAAAACGGCCAAAGAACAGAGAGGCTGGAAATTCGTTACGCGCAGAACGATACCACCGACAAGAAACTGCCTCCGGGACAAAAACCGGTTTATTCATTTTTTACGGTTCCCATTAACGAAAAAACCATTTCAGGATACTGCGCTTTTACCCGCCAGCCGGTAAATGTGCCGGACTGCTATAATATACCTTCCAACCTGCCGTATTCTTTTAATATTTCATATGATCAAAAATCCGGCTATAAAACCATCTCAAGCCTGGCCGTCCCACTGGTAACATCGGAGGGCAAGCTGATGGGCGTTATCCAGGCGCTTAATGCCCTGGACAGAAAAGGTAAGGCTGTTCCTTTTTCCAAAGACGATGAACTGCTTATAACCCATTTCGCATCCAACGCGACTACGGCGCTGGAGAGGGCAAGTATGACAAGGGCCATGATCATGAGGATGATCCGGATGGCCGAGCTCCGCGATCCAAAAGAAACCGGAACCCATGTCAACCGTGTTGCCGGTTACGCCGTGGAAATCTATGATCGCTGGGCCTATCATCACAAAATTACAGACAAGGAAAGGGAAAAATTCAGGGATACCCTAAAAATCGCCTCCATGCTTCATGATGTGGGGAAGGTGGCGATTTCTGATACTATTTTAAAAAAGCCCGCCAAATTCGAGCCGTGGGAATATCTGATAATGCAGCACCATACTGTTTACGGGGCAAGCCTGTTTGACGATCCCCATTCGGCAATAGACAACATTGCCAAAGATATTGCCTTTACCCATCACGAAAACTGGGATGGTTCCGGATATCCCGGCTGGGTAGATCCTGTTACAGAAAAGCCTGTAAAAGCCAATAACGAAGGAAAACCCCTTGGCAAGAAGGGCGAAGAAATTCCGCTTACAGGCAGAATCGTCGCCATAGCCGATGTTTATGACGCCCTCTGCTCCAAACGCGTCTACAAGCAGGCCTGGTCGGAGGAAGACGTTCTTACCGAAATCCGCAGGCTGGGCGGCACCAAATTCGACCCTGAACTCATTGATGCTTTCTTTGAGATCCTGCCAAGCATAAAACAGATTCAGAGCAGATACCCGGAGTCCGGCGAATAAAATTTTTGAAAAGATTTACCACGAACCTCACGAATTGACACGAACAAAAGAAGAATTGCCTGGACCTTACCCAAAATAATTTTACTCTTTTTTCTTTTCTACTTTCTACTTTCTACTTTCTTTGTGTTACTCTGTGAACTCTGCGAACTCTGTGAGAGATTCTTCTATGATTCTTCCTGTTCGTTAGTGTTGGTGAGGTTCGCGGTAAAATCTTCCAAAATTATTTTTTAAGCAGTTTATTCAATTCCCTGTCGAAGCTGTCGGCGAATTTTTTAAAATCTTTTTTGCTGTAATTGGCAGTGCGTTCAATTACTGCGCCGTTTTCGGCTAGGCCTACGGTAAAATCACGCAGCGACCGGAAGTAATTAATGTTTTCTTTTGTGTAGATTCTGCCCCGGTCATCCAGTACACAGATACCGGAGTCCACAAGTCTTTCGGCAAGGGGCAGGTCCCTGGTAATTGCAAGGTCGCCCGGTTTGGCCAGCTCCGCGATGCGGTCGTCTGCGGCGCCTGTTTCCTGCGGGCAGATTTCCATTGTTACAGAATTATCGATTCCCGGAATTGGGCGGTTGGCGGCGAAAAAAAGGGGAGTCCCTTTCTTTTTGGCGGAACGCAGTATTAAATCGCGCACCGGTCTTGGACAGGAATCGGCGTCCAAAAAAATCCTCATTTTTACAGATTTTTGGTTTACAATGACAGCCGGGAGGTTCCGGTTCTTGCAGCGTAGAAGGTATAATTGCCGTCAAGTTCAAGGCCGCTGTCATCGGCCGCAATAAAGGCAGATTCACCTTTTTTAAGAACAGTTTTGCCGCTTTTGCCGGTTAATGAGAGTGTGCCTTCAGTTACAAAGACAATAGAAGGGCCGGTTATTGGATATGCGGATCGGCCGCCGTGAATAACAGCCAGCGAAAACTCTGTACACGCGGCAGGATATTGATAAATACCGGTTGATCCTGATTCTTTATAAACCTCCGGCATAAACGGCATAAAATCAACTATTCTGAATAGCTCGGGTATATCAATATGCTTGGTTGTAAGTCCGCCTCTTAATACATTGTCGGAATTGGCCATCAGTTCAACTCCCATTCCGCTGACATAAGCGTGCAACACACCGGCCGGCAGGAAGATGGCCTCTCCCGGATTAAGGTGAATAAGGTTGAGGTAAAGCGGCGAAATTATTGCGGGATCTCCGGGGAAGTATTGCCCAAACCGCGATATAAGTTCCCATTCATTATTATGGTTCTGTTCATTATGGCTTCCGGCGTTCCCCGCGGACTCTGCGGAATTTTTCTTCTTTGCGGCATAAGCGCTCAGCGCAGTACGGCCCGGCCCTGCAAACGCGAGCAGACTGGCCAGGAATTTTTTTAACGGCGTTTCTTTTTCGTCGAGAGCATTTAGCAGGGGAAAAACCGCAGCTTTTAAATCTCTGGGAGCTTCTTCAAAATAAGAAACCATAAGGTTTTTGATTTCTTCCGGATGCCTGAACCCTGCCATCGCTGTAAATGGAGTAAGGGCGCACAGTATTTCCGGTTTATGATTGGTATCTTTATAGTTCCTGTATGGGGAGTTTACCGGGATTGCCTGTGCGTTTTCCCTCTCCCAGCCCTGTTTAGCCTGGGTCAGGTTAGGATGAGCCTGTATTGAAAGCGGTTTCTCTGCGGCCAGTATTTTAAAAAGAAAGGGCAGGGTAGTCAGGTTATTTGCTTTACCCAGGAAATATCCGGGATTTTCTGCGATCAGCTCGGAGAGCAGCGGAAGATCTTTTTGGCCGTTTCCCTGTAAATCCGTTCTGATGATTCTTGAAGGGCCTTCCGGGTGTACTCCCATCCATAATTCGGCCCAGGGAGTCCTGGTTTTATTTTCGTCGCCGACAAGTCCGGGAATCAAGTCAGGGGAACCCCAGTCATGGTATTTTACGGCATTTTTTAATTTATAAACTTCATAATAAGCTTTACTATGAAAATCATCTTTTTTAAGAGTCTGTCCTGTCATATCCAATCCTGTCCTATCCGTTCCTGCCATTTCCGATCCTTCTATTTCCGCGGATTCTGAATTTTCAATACCCAGCACTTCACCCAGCCTTGAAATAAGATTTAAGGCGAGTGTTTCCGCTTCGCCGTTTTCCGGATTATTTTCCGCGTTTAGCGGCAGCATATCCGCGGAATTATTATTCCCGTGCAGTGATTTTTTTTCCAGTTCATCGCATAATAAAAAACCTGTAAGCACCGCTATTTTTAACGGATCTTTAAGGCCGGTATTATTTGTGGTTTCTTCAGTTTTTTGGCGGAGGATTTTGAGTATTTTTTGCAGATAATCCGGATCTTCATCGGCGGAAATCTGCAGCGATAAACCCAAAACATCTATCAACAGTTGATTTTTGGGCATGTATGTCAGAAAATATCCAGCTCAATTACAGGACTTGGCTCGTCCGGTTCTTCGGCCTGCCGTGTTTGCGGCTGGTTCTGGATTTTTTCGGCGCCGGCTGTTTTTTTCCTGGCCGGTTGGTTGTTTCCGGATGATTTTTCCCCTGTCATTGGCGTCCCATTTATTGGATCAGGAAGCGGCTCATCTGCAGGAAGCGATGATTCAGCAGAATTTGACACTTCCGGAAGTATGCTTCCCAGAGCGTCCTCAAACTGGTTTAACCGGTTGAGCGCTGACAGGATTCCTTCTTCGATACGGCCCTGATCTTCCTTAAAACGGTTTATAAGAGCCTGCATTTCTTCGATTCGCTGCAGACTCGAATCGAGTCTGCTTTTCAAATGCGAATTTTCGGCTGTGAGTTTTTTTATGTATTCGACAGTTTTGGTAACTCTTGTATCCAGCAGTTTGACTTGCTCGAGGGTTACCATGTTATGCTCCCAGAGCTGCTTTGGCTTTCTCGACCACTGCCCTAAAGGCCGCAGTATCTTCAATCGCCATATTGGCAAGAGTCTTGCGGTTAATGGTTATGCCTGCCTTGTCAAGGCCGTTTACCAGTCTGGAATAGCTGAGCCCTTCTGCGCGGCAGGCCGCGTTAATGCGGATAATCCAGATTCTGCGGAAATTTCCCTTGCGGTCGCGTCTGTCGCGGTAAGCATAAAAAAGTCCCTTGGTGACGGCGTCTTTGGCAGTTTTATAGTTTGAATGCCTGCGTCCCCAGTAACCCTTGGCCTGCTTTAATATCTTTTTACGGTGGTTTTTTCTTTTTGCGCCGTCTACTGCTCTAGCCATATTTTACTCCTGAATTGTACAGCAGCTTGTGACTGTACAGTCAAATCGAAAAGGAAACCAGGTTTCCTGATAAATCCTGTGTAAATCTCACCCGTACGGCAGGAGGTTTTTCCTGATCGCACCAACATTGTCTTTAGACAATATTCCGGTATGGCGGAGGTTCCGCTTTCGTTTGGGTGATTTCTTTGTAAGAATATGTCTTAAATTCTGTTTCTTATATTTTACTTTGCCGCTCCCTGTAAAAGAGTAACGTTTTGCGGCTGATTTCTTGGTCTTCATCTTGGGCATAATGCACCTCTGCCTTCCATTTGCTATTTTTTGGATTTGGGGCTTAAAACCATGGACATAAACCTGCCTTCCATTGCCGGAGGTTTGTCCATAACATATTCACCTTCAATCCTTTTAAGGACATCTTTTAAAACATCCAGACCCAGCTCGGTATGGGCAAGTTCCCTTCCCCTGAACCGTACTGTTACCTTAACCTTGTTTCCTTCCGCCAAAAAATCCTTGACATGTTTGGATTTAAAATCAATGTCATGTTCATCGATTTTTGGCTGCATGCGGATTTCCTTGAGTTTAAGCAATTTTTGCTTTTTCTTGGAATCCCTTACCTTTTTTTCGTTTTCAAACTTATATTTTCCGTAGTCAAGGATCTTGACAACCGGCGGAACAGCCTGGGGAGCGACTTCCACGAGGTCTAACCCCGCTTCTTTGGCCATTTCCAAAGCTTCCAGGGTCGACATGATCCCCTGGCGTTCTCCCTCATCCCGAATCAGGCGTACTTCCCTTACCCGGATTTGATCATTGATCCTCAGATCCTTGTCTGACAACTTACCTCCTGGAGCTCTTACGAACCCTGTTCATTCTTATGAACCCTGTTCATAATGAATAAAGGAAGTATATCAAAAAATGGTTTATTATGTCCAGTGGTTAAAAGCGTTGACCAATCCATTATGAATCGTTAAGGTTAATAATGCAAGGAAATTTTTACCGATGACTATATTTTGCATGCTCTGGCTGCCGTTGTTTTATCTTTTTAGGCGTTCTACCGAAACCGAAACCGGCTCTGGCAGTGTATGGGCTCTGCTTTTGGGCAGTCTGGTGGCATTGATTCAGTTTTTCCTGGGCAATCTGGTAAACCCCGGCGGGTTTGGACTGTCCAGGTGGCTGAACGCTTTTGTCGATATTGTATCGGTTCCTGTGATCCTGCCCCTTCTGGTTTATCTGTTTTTTACCATTAATAAAATATCATCTGGCGCCATAAATTTTGCCGATTTTACAATCCTTTGGCTTATACCCGGCGCCGGTATCAGGGCCGTAAGCTGGAGTTCGGCCAGCGATCCGACTTTGCTTATTCTGGTGCCGCTGCTTTGGACGGCGCTGGCTGTGGGCATCCCATTTTTTATTGACTTTATAATGACTTCTGTCAAATGGTATGTTAGAGTCCCGTCGGCTCTGGGTATTCTGGTTCTGCCGTTCCTGGCAGCCACAGCCTGGTGGGCTTTTTATTCGCAAATGCATTCATATGGGCTTCTCTTCCTGGGACTCAGCGTTATTCCGCTTGTTATTTTTATGGTTTTTTCTTTTTTAAAGACTACAGAGTAATCAACCGGCGCATGTCATGAAGTGCTGCCCATGGAATTTACCGCGGGCAGTACCTGTTTCAACTTTCTTTATAAATCTGCTGGTTTTAATCCTGTATGTTTTGCTATTTTTGCTAGCATTTTTGGACCTATTTCATCGCTATCATGAAATGCAAAAACATAATCAGGGTAACCTGTTCTTTCCAATGTCTTATGAGATCCGTCCTGTCTTTTTATAGACCAATCTATACGGAGTAATGCTGCCAATAAAATTTTTGCTTTAACTGATCGCCATTTGCTCATAATGACTTAAAAATTCTATGGAATTTATACCAGGGAGTGAAACTTCATTTTCCATTCGTTCCGCCAAAACCCTGAGTGCCAGGGCTTTGGCTTTTTCTCCTGCCTGCAGAGGTGTGACACCATATGTAAGTACGCCCGGAATTTCAGGAATTTCTGCAATCCAGCGGCCGTCTTCTTCCTGTTCAAATTCTATGACGAAATTCATGCATACCTCTTTCGAATATTTTTCTTTATGCCTGTCCCGCAGATCCCAGTACATTTACGTTCTTGTGCGAGTATAATTTTTTAAGTTCGTCGCGGGCCGGACCGATGATTTTGCGCGGATCGAATTCATCCGGATGTTCGGCAAGGACTTTGCGCATTAATGCGGTCATTGCGAGGCGGCCGTCGGAGTCTATATTGATTTTGCAGACAGCGCTTTTTGCGGCTTTGCGGAGCTGGTCTTCGGGGATGCCTACGGAGTCGGTGAGTTTGCCGCCGTATTTTTCTATCATCTGTACGTATTCGATGGGAACCGAGGAAGAACCGTGCAGTACAATCGGGAAACCGGGGATGCGTTTTTCACATTCGGCGAGAATGTCGAAGCGGAGCGGGGGCGGGATAAGGATGCCGTTGGCGTCCCTGGTGCACTGTTCGGGCTTGAATTTGGCGCGGCCGTGGCTGGTTCCGATGGAAATTGCCAGTGAATCAACACCGGTCTTTTTAACAAAATCTTCTACTTCTGAAGGCTGAGTGTAATGGCTGTGCTCTGCGGAGACATCGTCTTCAACACCGGCCAGAACCCCAAGTTCACCTTCTACAGAAACATAGTCTTTGCGTGAATGGGCAAACTCGACTACTTTTTTGGTCAGAGCCACGTTTTCATCATAGGGGAGGTGCGAACCGTCGATCATTACCGAAGAAAATCCGGTTTCAATGCAGTCTTTGCAGAGCTCGTAAGTGTCGCCGTGATCCAGATGCAGTACTATCGGTATGTCATAACCAAGCTCATGGGCGTATTCTACTGCACCTTTGGCCATGTTTTTGAGCAGATTCTGATTCGCGTATTTTCTCGCGCCTGCAGAAACCTGCAGTATTACCGGTGATTTGGTTTCCACGCACGCGGCGATTATGGCCTGCAGCTGTTCCATGTTATTAAAATTATATGCGGGAAGGGCATAACCTCCCTTTACTGCTTTCTTAAAAAGCTCCACCGAATTTACCAGACCCAATTCTTTATAGCTTGTCATAATTATCTCCTTTAGACTTTAGTCCGTAAAATAAGATTGCTAAATCGTAATAATTAAGGGCTTCTTGGTCAAGCTGGGCCGATTTGCTATAATTAAAAAATGCGGATTGCCAAATTTTATTCCGGTGTAATTCCTTTGATATCTATTTTGCTTGTTTTGGCAATAACCGCGTCAGCGTTTATGCTGCGCCGGCCGGTCGTTGTTGTAACCGAACCGGAATTCAATATGGTGTACGGTACATTCAGGTCAATAATAAAACAGGCTGAATTAAGCATTAAATACTTTAGAAGAATTACACAGATTCCGGTTACCATAAGCGCCGGCCCGGAGATTGTAGCGGCAGCTGTTGATTCAGTTTCAAGTTCTCCCTATATTGTTTTTTTGCCCGGGTTTTTTGCTTCTGCGGCCAATAAATACCTTGAGACAAAACCTGATATTCCGGTTTTTATCCTTGCCGGCAGAAGCAGGGCGGCAGCCGTAAATAAACAGGACGGTCCGCCGTATTATGTTTACACCGATACCCAAACGGATTTATACAGCGCCGGGGTTTGCGCGGCATATCTCGCGGGAGAAAATAACGGCGCCGGTACCGGCATAATGCTGGTTCAGGATGAAATTTTATCTTCTGCATTAAGACAAATTTTTGAGGACGGGTTAAGGGCGGGCGGTTTTATCGGAGCGCCCAGGTATCTGGAAAACAATTCGGATTTTTCAATAGGGCAAACTTGTTCGTGCGCGGTTATAATCGGTTCGCCTGCCAGGTTTTTTGAACTCAACCCAAAACTGCCGGTTATTCTTTTTTCGTGGCTTGATCCGGATATGACCCCTTCCAATGTCAGAATTATTTTCGATGACTCTTTATGGGCCGCCGCCGATGAAGTTTTACAGGTTTGGAAAGATGATCCAACTGAAATTTTGGGGGGAAACCCCGGTAATCAAAATACCTTTGTACCGTCGCATCTGACAGTGCCCTGGGGCCGCGGCAGCGAAGGCGAGGTTTTTTATGGGAAAATTTCAGCAAAAAAAACTGTTCCGGTTATAGTTCCGGTCAATTAGAAAAAATGTATCGGTAAAATTGATAAATATCTTTAAAAAAATCAAAAAAAAAGCAAAAATTTGGGCTCCAAAACTACATTTTTGCCGATAATTCAATAGACCCCTATTACCCGGTAGGTTTGACAAAGCAACCGGGAAGAAATATAATGAAAGGACACTCTTCCTTATCAGGGATGAACAAAGGAGTAATGAATGAAACAGGGTGGTTTCAAAGCATTAAGTTTTGCTGTTTGCTTA
>Ga0123357_10003186_pt1 | contig 18677 bp, 14 predicted proteins | sample TergutEmb28metaG_FD_89873 | JGI IMG/M metagenome (GOLD analysis project Ga0123357, IMG submission 89873) | Embiratermes neotenicus P4 segment gut microbial communities from Petit-Saut dam, French Guiana - Emb289 P4 | ecosystem: Host-associated > Arthropoda: Insects > Digestive system > Gut ...
CCCTTTCGTCCCCGACGAGACGGCTACGCTCGATCAAACCTGCTTCGAGGTGGCGCACATCCAACTTACGGCGCTGGCCCGGCGTCTGGAGTCGATCGGCCCCAACGCCAAGGTCGTCATCGGCATCTCTGGTGGGCTGGACAGCACCAATGCCCTGCTGGCGGCGGCAGGCACCATGCACCGGCTGGGACGCCCCATGACCGATATTCTGGCGTTCACCATGCCGGGGTTCGCTACGTCCGAGGGGACGAAGTCGAACGCCTGGAGGTTGATGAAGGCTGTGGGCGTCACGGCTGAGGAGATCGACATCCGCCCGGCGGCTACCCAGATGATGAAGGATCTGGGCCACCCGGAAGACCAGTACGACGTCACTTTCGAGAACATCCAGGCGGGTCTGCGGGCCGACTACCTGTTCCGCGCCGCCAACCAGCGGGGCGGGCTGGTGCTTGGCACCGGCGACCTCAGCGAAGCAGCGCTGGGCTGGTGCACCTACGGCGTGGGCGACCACATCAGCCACTACAACGTCAACGCCGGGTTACCAAAGACGCTGATGCAATACGTCATCCGCTGGTACATCGACCAGCATATGATCCCCGACGCGGACGATGTGTTGCGCGACATCTTGGCGCAGGAGATCAGCCCCGAGCTCGTCCCCGCAAAGGACGGCGAGCCGCTGCAGTCGACTCAGTCGGCCGTCGGGCCGTACCCGCTGAACGACTTCTTTCTGGCCCACATGCTGGCTGGTGAGGCGCCCAGTCGCCTCGCCTATCTGGCTTGGCACGCCTGGCGGGACGTCGACGCCGGGGCCTGGCCGTCGGGCACCCCGGACGATCAGCACGTCGCTTACGATCTGGCGACCATCAAGGCGTGGTTAGCCAAGTTCTACGGGCGTTTCTTCGCCAGCCAGTTCAAGCGGTCGGCCAGCCCGGACGGCCCCCAGGTGCTGCCGGTCTCGCTGAGCCCGCGCGGCGGGTGGGCCATGCCGTCGGACGCCAAACCGGACGCGTGGCTAGCCGAGCTGGCCAACATCCCCGACACCATCTGAGGCGCTACATGGATTTGCGGAAGCTGCGGAAAAGCTACGAGCGCGGCGAACTGGACGAGGCGGGCTTGCCCGGCACGCCGTACGCCGTCTTCGAGCGCTGGATGGACGACGCCCTGGCCAGCGGGGTTCCAGAACCCACGGCCATGACGGTCGCGACGGTTGGGGCGGATGGTCGTCCGTCCACCCGCATCGTCCTGTTGAAGAGTGCCGACCCGTCGGGCTTGGTTTTCTACACCAATTACAACAGTCGCAAGGCTCACGAGATGGCCGAGCACCCGTGGGTGGCGGCGCAGTTCCACTGGGTCGAGGCCGAGCGCGTCGTCCGCGTCGAGGGACGCGTCGAGAAGGTGACGCCCCAAGAGTCGGACGAGTATTTCGCCCAGCGTCCGCTGGATTCGCGCATTGGGGCGTGGGCGTCCCCGCAGTCCGAGGTCATCGCCAATCGCGCCGTCCTGGTTGCCAACGCGGCCAAAGCCGCCGCCACCATGGGCCTCAACCCGCCGCGGCCAGACCATTGGGGCGGCTACCGCATAGTCCCCGAAGTGTGGGAGTTCTGGCAGGGCAGGGTCTCGCGCCTGCACGACCGCGTCCGCTACCGTCTGGACGGCGAAACCTGGGTCAAGGAGCGCCTCGCCCCCTAAAGGTCCAGAACCCAGACTTTCCGGGTTAGGGATAGCATCGCCAGGTGTGTTGGCGTTGCGACGAAGTCCGACGCCTGGCCCAGTTGTTCGGGCACCACTGCAAGCGTCTGCTTCGCGCCGGTCTGGTTGTCGTAGGCGAATACCAAATCAGCGGCCACGTAGACCTTTCCGTTGCCGGCGGCGCTGCCCGGGATGGGGCTGGCGACGGGCACGGGGTAACGCGCAAGTTCCTGCCCAGTGCTCGCGTCGAGCAAGACGAGGTCCTGTTCGTAGTCGGACGGGGAGTACACGGTGCCCCCATAGATGTTGCCGCTCAGCCCTACTACGGTGTTCCACTGGAACAAATCATCTTGCGTCCACAACTGCTGCCCGGATGCCCACGAGTAGGCAGTGACGGTGTTTGCGTCGTCCGCATGGCTGACCGTGGCAACGAAAACGGACGACGCGGGGTCGGCGTCGACGACGTCAGCCGGCACGGCGGGGAAGAGCGACTGCTCGGTGGTGGCATCCCACGGTTGGGCGGTGCCGGGCCCGGTGCGCCGCAACTGATCAGGCGCCGTCATGCGAAACAGGCGGTCCTCTGTTTGGCCGAAATAGTAGACGGGGCCCGCGGGTGAGGCTCCGGCGTCGGCGCCGAAGGGGGCTGGTTCGCCGGTCTCAATGTCGACGACGCCACGCCCCGTGTTCACCCACTTCCCGGCGATGACGTATGAGGACGTGCCGACGTAGTCGGCGGCCGGTGTCCACAAGTTGGGTGCCGTCCAAAGGCAGGTGGCTGGGGCCGTCATCCTTCGGGCGCACAAGGTGCCGTCGGATGCGTTGCCCGTCAGCACTAGGCCGTTGCCCGCCCAATACAAAGTCTCCCAGACGACGGGCGGCGTTTGTGGTGCGGTTGGTTCGGTGGGTGTCGAGCTTGGGGGGTTGCCGTCACTGTACGGTCCGCCCGGGTTGATGGTGAACGTTGTGCTGTCGGGCGTCGGCGGTGTCGAATCGCTCGGCTGCGGGGGACGTGGCGTCATGGGGGCGTTGCCGATGACGGCGCCAGTGCGGGGGTCGTAGACGGTGAGGTTGCGATCTATCATGACGGCCAGGCCGGTGGCGTCGCCGAGGACCGGCGGCGCCCAGTCGCCGTGGATGGTCCATGCCACGCTGGGTCCGCTCAAGTCGACGCCGGTTAGTCCCTGGTCACTGCTGATGATGACCGTGTCACCAATGGTCAGGAAAATGCTGTAGGTATCTGGCAGATTCAGCGGTCCACGCCATTGCCCAGACGACTGGCCCGCAGTGGTGGCAGGCAACTGGTCGGAAGGGCTCGTCCCATTTGGCTGGGTGACGCCGCAGTCCGTCAGGCACGCGAGAGCGGCCAAAGCCACTCCGACCGCCAATGGCCAGCGAGAGCACCGATTGGCTGGTGAACGTGACATAGGCCACCTCCTCGCGGGATAGTTCCTGAGCAGCAGCCTACCGTTGATATCACGAGATTGGGTTTTGCGTCCCCTAAAATGGCGAAAATCGGCACTTGGGTGGACGAAAAACCCAATCTCGACGTTACGCTCAGCTCAGCGTCAACTCCGGGTACAGCGGATGCCCCGCGAGCAGTTCCTCGGCCTCGTGGTGGACGCGATCGGCGACCTTGGCGTCGATGACGTACTTGGCCTTCGAGGCCGAGCCGTCTGGCGTCGCCGTTGGCTTCGTGGCTTGCAGCGCCTCGACCATCAACGCCGCGACTTTGTCGAAGTCGTCCTCGTCCAGGCCGCGGGTTGTCAGTGCCGGCGTGCCGATGCGGATACCCGAGCTGTACCAGGCGCCGTTGGGATCGCGTGGCACGGAGTTGCGGTTGGTGACTATGCCGGCGTCCAGCAGGGCGTTCTCGGCCTGACGCCCCGTCAGCCCGAAGCTTTGCGACACGTCCAGTAGACACAGGTGGTTGTCGGTGCCGTCGGTGACGAGCTTGACGCCGCGCTTCATCAGCCCGGCCGCCAGGGCCTTGGCGTTGGCGGCGACGCGAGTGGCATAGTCGGCAAAGGACGGCTGACGGGCCTCCGCCAGAGCGACGGCCTTGGCCGCCATGACATGCCCGAGCGGGCCGCCCAGCACCATCGGGCAGCCCCGGTCGACGGCGTCCGCGTACTCGGACGTGCACATCACCAGGCCGCCGCGCGGGCCGCGCAGCGACTTGTGTGTCGTCGTGGTGACGACGTGGCTGAACGGCACCGGGTTGTCGTCGCCGGTGAACACCGTGCCGGCCACCAGGCCCGCGAAATGGCTCATGTCGCTCATCAACGTGGCGCCCACCGAGTCGGCGATCTCGCGCATGCGGGCGAAGTTGACCCGGCGCGGGTAGGCCGAATAGCCGGCCACCAGGATCAGCGGCTTGAACTCTTTGACCTGGGCGGCCAGCGCGTCATAGTCGATCAGCCCGGTGACGGGGTCTGTGCCGTAGGAATGCTGGATGAACATCTTGCCGGAGATGTTGTGGCGGAAGCCGTGCGTCAGGTGGCCGCCGGCGTCCAGCGCCATGCCCATCACCTTCTGGTTGCCCAGTTGGATGCGCAGGGCGTTCCAGTCGTCCTCGTCCAAGTCGTTGACGGTCTTGGCACCCATCTCTGCCAGGGACGGCATCTCGATGCGTTGACTGAGTATTGCCCAGTATGCGACGAGGTTCGCGTCGATGCCCGAGTGCGGCTGGGCGTAGGCGTGTTCTGCGCCGAATAGTTCACGGGCATGCTCGGCGGCGACGGCCTCAACGGTGTCGACGTTGCGGCACCCGGCATAGAAACGGTGCCCGATGGTGCCCTCGGCGTATTTATCGGACAGCCAAGTGCCCATAGTCAGAAGGGTGGTCAGCGAGGCATAGTTCTCGGACGCGATCAGCTTCAGGGAGTCGCGCTGATCGGTCAGTTCTTGGCCGATGGCAGCCCCGACACGAGGCTCAACGGCATTGACGAGGGAGATAATGGCTTGATAAGCAGTGGTCTCAAGGTTCACCCGTCCAGTCTAGTGGTGTTGCTGGTAGTGCCGGGCGCACGTCCACGTCTTACTGGGTCAGCGCCAGGACGTCGGTTCCCCAGTCGGGCACTTGGGTGAAGAAGCCGGCCAGTTGCTCGGCCAAGGCCATGACGTCATCTGAAAGGCGTCCCTCGGCCAGGGCGATGGGCCACTGAGGCCCGGCCTGCGCGGCATGGGCGGCCGGCATCCATCCGACGCGCAGTTTGTTGGCCGGGTGCAACGGCAGGTGCGGGTCGCGGGCGATGATCGTTTCCAAGCTGAACTGACTACTTAAACCGCCGCTGACAAGGTGAAAATCGATCTCGCTGAGCTGCATGTCTGTCAGTTCGACGGTGAGCCGTCCAAGCGCCCGCGCCTCACACCAGTGACGGACGATCGTCCACGCCGGGTACAACCGGTCGGGGGCGATTGCCTTTCCTTCAACCAGGTTTTCGACATCGTCTGCGCTTGGTAGGGGTATGTCGACGACGGGCTCGACCGGCCGACGGAAAAGTGGCCCCACTTTGCCGATCAGGTGCTTGGTGGCCGGCTCGACAATGACGTCCGCAGCCTGCTCCGTCAGTTCTGCCGCTAACTCGGGTGAGGCCGAGAAAAACCCCTGCACCTCATCCAGCGCGATGGCATACAGCCATAATGTCTTCGTCAACACGCTCATCGTCACCTCCGGTGGTCACGGTTCCTACACCATTCAGGTTACCCCGAGGTTGGGTGTATGTGGTCTATGCAGTGGGTTGAATCAACAGGAGCCGGCGGTCCGTGGAGCATTTCCGGAGCGGGCGTGCTCCAGCCGGCCCGAGCACACCCACCGACGCGGGTCGAGAGCAGACGAGCTGGCTCGTCTGCCGAGGCCAAGGAAGGTGTTGAGGAGCGAAGCGACGAGCGACGCCGTACTCGACGCACGGTTTGGGCGGTTGGTTGCGGAAGTAGGCGTCGGTTCCTCGGCAGTTCTTTGAACTGCCTCGTCAACACTCAATCGCTCGCGGCTCACAAGCAAGCTTGCGGCCGCTCGTTCAATCGTGGGCGCCGTCGCCAGCTCGAACCGGCGTTCCGCTCGCTCTTATCGCTGATCCACCGATGCACTTGTCAGGCGATCGTCATCATCAGGCAGCAGACGACAAGCATCAGGGCTGTGACGATGATGAACCCCGGGCTTCCCCAACCGAGCCGGAAGGGGCTCGGCTGAACACTCACTGGCAAGGCCTCGCCTGGCGGTGCCCAGGCGAGCATCGGCTGCTGAGGCGGCGCCCCCGAAGCCAGGAATGGCTTGATGCGGCCACGATGCAGAATCAGGACGGCCGCCGTCGCAAGCGCCGCCGCCACCATGATGGTCGGGGCCACCCATCCGGGCATCCAGGACAGCCCCATCACCACGGCGAAGCCGTTGTTGAGTGCATGTAATGCGAACGACCATTTGAGGGAGAAACGGTAGGCGACGAACCCGAGGATCAGGCCCATCGGCACAGCGAAAATGCCCTGGTAAAGGTTCAGATGCCAAAGGCCGAACAACACCGCCTGTGTCACGATCGCAAAGTTGACGCCGTACGGAAGAAGGTGACGCATGATCGCGCCGCGGAAGATCAGTTCCTCAAAGAACGGCAGCAAGAAAACGGCGGCCAGCATGCCCCACACGGAACTGAGGACGGGGTCGAGTAGGGTGCTTTGCACCTTTGACGGATCGTAGCCGGTTAGGCCGATCAGAGCGTTGATCAGGCTGAGCACCAGTTGGATGGCGAAAACCAGTGCCACCGCGGCACCCAATTGGCCCCAGCGGGACCCAACCGGCCGGGTGGTTGTGATGTCGGTGGTCAGCAGCTTCTTGCCGCGCAGGATGAAGAAGAAGCAGATGCCCAGGGCCTCGCCGATGATCGACCCGATCAAAGTGGCCGGCCCGAGGGCCTGCTGGAACGACGGGTCGTTCATGATCGCCTGCACATCGGGGCCGCCGCCCGTCATGGATTGGCGGATTACATCCATGACGGCGGGGTTCAGAAACGTCAAGACGATGCCGACCACGCTGCCAAGGAATTGCATGACAATCACGCAGGTTGCGAACAGCAGAACGGTCTTGGTCACGGCCCAGCGGACCCCCGTCGAAGGTGCGACGGGGGTGGGGAGATCCTGCGACTGCGCGCAGGATGACGAGTAGGGGGCGTCGGCTGCCGGGGCCACCGAGGGAGCAAAAGTGGGTGCGGCATAGGCGGGATAGCCCGGGGGCACTTGGCTGATCAGTTGATCGGGGGACGGCGGTGCGAAACCGTCTGGAGGTGGGGTTAGGGGCTCAGAGGTGCTCAATTGTCCAGTCCAAACACTCGATGAGTGCGTCGACATCGGAAGGGTCGACGGCGGCGTAGCAGCCGACGCGGATCTGGTTCGGGCCGGCGCTGCGGTAAGGCTCAATGTCGACGATGCCATTGGCCCGCATCACCGACGTCAGGGCCTTCGCGTCTACCGACTCGTCGAACTGCAAGGTGGCGACGACGGGGGAGCGCTGGGCCGGGTCGGCGACGAAGGGGCGGACGAACGGCTTGGCTTCGGCCCAGGCGTAGAGCGCGCCTGAACTGGCCTGGGTGCGGGCCTCCGCAAAAGCCATGCCGCCATTTTCCAACAGCCACGTCAACTGGTGGTCAAACAGAGCCAGGGTGGCCAGTGCCGGGGTGTTCAGCGTCTGGTGCAAGGCGGAGTTTTCGGCAGCCACGGTCAAGTTCAGCATCGGTGGCACCCAGCGCTGCGCTGTCAGACGGGCTGATCTTTCAAGCGCCGCGGGCGAGCAGAAAGCCGCCCAAAGCCCGCCGTCAGAGGCGAAGTTCTTTTGCGGCGCGAAATAGTAGGCGTCGGTTTGGCTGATGTCGGCGTCCATTCCGCCGGCTGAGCTGGTCGCGTCGATCAGCATTAGGGCACCGTCGTGCGCCCCGCCCACTCGCTGGACGGGTGCACACACCCCCGTGGATGTCTCGTTTTGCGGCCAGGCATAGACATCGACGCCGTCCGCCGACACCATCGTCGCAGCCTGCCCGAATGGTGCGGCATAGCTGACAGGCTCGCCCAGGAACGGTGCGGCCGCCACCGCGTCAACGAACTTGCGGCCGAACTCGCCCCAGGCGCCGTGGGCAGACCGGTGCTCGATCAGGCAGCAGACGGCGATGTCCCAGAACACATTCGACCCGCCGTTGCCCAGCACCACCTGGTACCCGTCAGGTAGCCGGTACAGCGCGGCCAGGTTTTCCTGCAGGCGCGCCACAAGTGACTTGACCGGTGCTTGCCGGTGCGAGGTCCCCATGACGGAACCGGGGGCCGCCAAGGCTTCCAGCGCTTCAACCGGCACCCGCGATGGCCCAGACCCAAACCGTCCGTCGCGCGGCTTGAGACGGTCAGGAATGATCAAGGGCGCCCTGTCGTTTGTCATGGTCACCAGTTTAGTGTGGCCAGGTCTGCGACTCGGCAGATGCCTTAGGCCCGACCGACCAACCGACCAGACACGCTGGCTACGAAGGCGTCCAGCGATACCGGGAGGTCTTCAAGGTTCCATGTGGGTGGCGCCTTGTACCAGTCGAGGTCGTCTGGGTCGGGCACGCCCGGGTCGTCGTCGGCGTCAGCCAAGGCCTGCAACCAGCGGTCGCGACCACCCAGCACAACGGCGTATGGCAACACCTTGGAGATCTCCGTATAGGCGGTTTCCTTGGGAACCTGGTTGACGGGCTGAGTCTGCAGCGACATCGACAAGGCGTGCAACCCGTGCACGAGATCGACGCCCGGCCCGGTGCGGCGCGGCATCGTCTGACCCAAAGCCATGAAGCCGATTGCCAGCGCCACCAGCGCCAGGCCAAGCAACCCGAGGTGGGTGAAGGCCACGAGCAGCACCAACGCGACGATGGAGGCAGCCAGCACGACCCAACCGATGCGGTCGAAGGCGTGGCGAACCTGGTCGGGACGGTGCGAGAACCACCCGCGGTCGACAACCTCTTGGTACAGATCGTCCTGCACCTGCGTGATGACTTTCTCCACAGGCTGACCGATCTTCGAAACAACGGCGGCTGGCCCGTCGACCGGGGCGATGGCGTCAAGCAATGTCACCTCGAAGGGGCGCATTTCGTCGCTTGACTCCATACGCTTGAAGGTCCAGTCCATGGGGGCATTGGCCTTTTCAGGTGACAGTTCGATGATCTGTAGATGCCCGCGAACAGCCAAGTCGAGCAGCGTTGCAGTGATGTCGATGGGGTCGACGCGCTCGTCCACGACGGTGCCCACATGCCCAGGACGGATGTGATCGGCAATGTCGAACTCAACCGTGCCCTTGCCCGTCGGCACAAAGCTCGCGATGATGGTGGGGTCCTTCGACGAGGCGACGTCGCGAGCCAGAACGCGCCACACGAGCACGAGTGCCCCGGCGCCGACCAGCGCCACCAAGATGGCGGCGAGCAGCGGTCCGGTTGCGGTCGAGAAGGCGCGGTCAAGTGTCCAGTGGGCTTTGACGTCCTGGTTGACGGCGATCATCGTTGACGGCGCCGTGAAGCCCAGAATCACCTGCGAACCAGGGGCGATCTGCACGTCCTGGAAGCTCGGGCTCCACGAGTCGTGCGTGCCGCCGCCCCACATCTGGCAGGGCCCCAGACCGGTGGGTGCACCGGACTGGCAGTCGACGCTGAGAATCGACCCGGACCCGCCAAGCAGCGGCAAACCGATGTTGCCGCTGGCCGTGGCGACCGGCATCGTCAGCCCCTGCAGGACGGGCCACTTCACCGAAGTGATGGTGACGCCGTTGCTGGTGACGCCGGCGCTGGTGGCGGCGCCTGCGACGGTGTAGCCGATGGTCAAAGGCGAGTTGCCAAGCTGGGAGGTGTCGACGGCAATCGTCTCAATGTTCCCCTCGGTGGTCACGGTGGGCTTCAAGTCGGCGCCGTTCGCGCCGGTGGCCGTGACGTCCGTGATGGCAAACTGGAAGTACGTGTAGTCGGCACCGTCGCTCGTCAGCGCCAGTTGTTGAACAAACTGGGCGGGGGCGGTGCCGCCTGTGAAAGCAATCTCGGTGCTGAGCTTTAGCGTGCCGTCTTGGGCGACCTGCCCGCTGACGGTGTAAGTGTCAATGCTGCTATCGGCCCAGGCGCTGGGTGCCGACGCGGCAAGCCCAACTCCAACCGCAATTGCGACCGCCGAAATCGCGGTAATCTTGGTGCGCCAACTGGTCACGTCGGTCTCCTTCGGGTGCCGTGAAAAAGGTACTGGGCAATAGCCTAATGCACAGCTTGAAAAAACGCGTGTCATCTGATAAGCCCGATCCTAACAAGATCACAAGGAACACTGATATTCTTTCCACATGAGCTATACAAGGCCGCCAACGCAGCAGAATCCTTGGGGTGCGCCGACCAATCCGTGGGGCAGTGGGGCCGTACCGCAACGCGCCATGATGCCACCCGGCATGGGTTACCCAGCACCCGCAAGGCCTGGTTACCCAGCGCAGGCCACCTATGCGCCGGCATCGACCAAGCCGGCCGGTTCGAGCAGCCTTATCCTGAAGGTCGTGTTGGTGGCTTTGGGTGTCATCTTCGTCCTGATCGTGCTTGTCAAGGTGATGTCCGGTGGTGGCACGCCAACTCCGCCGCCGACGACGACGGCACCGCCCACCACCACGCACACCACCCAGACCACCAAGCCGACACCGCCACCGACCACGCCGACGCCGCCACCGACCACTACGCCGACTCCGCCACCGACCACTACGCCCGGCCCTGGCTACCAGAATGCTGATTACACGGTGCCTGACCCGGACCTGAACCCGCCCGATTTGCCATTCCCGGAAACCTACGGTGATGCGATGACCTGGATAGTGGACAACGTCTTCTACCAGCAACCGATTCCTGTGCCCGTGGAGTGCCAGATACCAGACATCAACCCGCTTGCCGCGTCCAAGGCGGACCTGCAAACCTATTTGAATGACTCGACGGCATGTTTGATGCGCGTTTGGGGGCCGCAACTGCAAGCCGCCGGTTTCAACGCCGCACGCCCGTCGGTGACGGTGTACAGCGGCCAGATCCAGTCGCCGTGCGGCAAGATGCCAAACGAAAATGCGTTGTACTGCGGGGCCGATCAGCAGGTGTACTACGCAACGGACCTACCAGATCTGTTCCCCGCTCAGGCCACAGACCCGTTTGTGCCGGTGGCTGTCATCGCCCACGAGTTCGGCCACGCCATTCAGGCACAGAGCGGCATCCTTTTCGGGGAGAGGGTTTGGCAGCAGGAGATGTCCGACGAGGGTGACGATGCCACGGCCAACAACTTTTCGCGGCGTCTCGAGCAGCAGGCTGACTGTTTTGCCGGGGCGTTCCTGCAGTCCATATCGCAGTCCGCCGGCATCTCCTCTGACGAGCAGACCTCCCTGGCAAAAGTCTTCTATGCAATCGGTGACGATGTTCTGTCTGGTGATCCGAATTATGATGGCGACCACGGTCATGCCGCCAACCGTGTTCGTTGGATGCAGACCGGGTTGACAGCGCCGATAGCCGGCGCCTGCAACACCTTCGCCGACAGTGTGACCGACGATCAAACGCGTTAGCGCAGGTCGTCTAGACCCCAGGGCCGTGCAGCACCTGAGTGCCGGGCGGTTGACTGCCGATAAGTTGCGGTACCGTCACAAGCGTCATGCCCTTCGCCCGTAGCGCGTCGACAATCGCCGGGACGGCCTCAGAGGTTCCCGGGTAGATGTCGTGCATCAAGATGATCGACCCAGGTTTCGCGGCGTCCACCACCCGCTGGACGATGGCCGGGGCGCCCGGGTTGCGCCAATCCTCCGGGTCGACGTTCCATCGCACGTCCACCAGGCCGAAATCTTGCTCAGCCTGGGTGAGAGCCCGGCTGCCCGAGCCGAACGGTGGGCGCAACAGCGTGGGTGTCACCCCGCCGCCCGCCACGATGAGGTCGTTGGTTTGCTGGATTTCCTGTGTGATGGCGTCGGGCGTCATTGTTGCGAAGCTGTGATGACTGAATCCGTGTGTGCCGATGACGTGGCCCGCCTGCGCGATCTTGGCGATCGCATCGGGGTGCCGCTGGATCATTACGCCGAGGACGAAAAACGTCGCCTTGACATTGCGTGATGCCAGCGCGGCCAGCAGATCATCGGTTTGCATGGATGGGCCGTCGTCGAAGGTTAAGGCGACGCACGCGACCTTGCTGCAGTCGATCGGGGCGGCCGGTTTGCGAGGTACGAAGCGGGGCGTCACGGTGGAGCGCGATGCGACGCTGATCAGCGGTGTTGCATTCATTGAGGTGCTGTTTTCGGCTTGGGATGGTGCGGCGAATCCGACGCTGGCGGCGGTTATCGCCAAGGCGAGTGCCACGGAACCGAGATTGATCAGCACACCGCCTACCGTGGCTGGTGCGGGCTTCGCTGCGCGCGCAATCACGTAATAGACGTTACTGTCAACTGCGCCCCAGAACAAGCCTCAATGGACACGGAGTGGTAACGGGTCGCGGTCGGCGTATTATCGGCCCGTGAGTTCTCCGCCGCCACCCGATCAGCTTGACGCCAGACGCTGGCAAGCGCTGGCCGTCTGCCTGGGCGGATCCTTCGTCACGATGCTGGACGTATCAATTGTCAACGTGGCTTTGCCCAGCATGCAGCAAGCCTTGCACGCCGGGTCAGCCCAGTTGCAGTTGATCGTCTCGGGTTACATTCTGGCGATCGCGCTTCTGGTCGTCCCGGCGGGACGCATCGGGGACGCCAGGGGACGTCGCATGATGTTCATCCTGGGCATCGGCGGGTTTGGCCTGATGAGCTTGCTGGCCGGCCTGGCCCAAAGCGACTCCTACCTGGTGGTCATCCGGCTGCTGCAGGGCGCCTTCGCGGGCGTGCTCAACCCGCAGACTTCTGGGCTGATCCAGCAGATGTTCCGGGGCAGCGAACGTGGCAAGGCGTTCGGCCTGATGGGCGCCACGATTGGTGTGGCGACGGCGCTGGGCCCAGTCGTCGGCGGCGCGCTGGTGACGATGGCCGGCCCAGCCAACGGATGGCGCTGGGTGTTTTTCATCAACGTGCCCGTCGTCCTTGTCGTCATCCCGTTGGCCAGACGGTTGCTGCCGGCACGCATTGCCAGCGAGGCGCCGCCTCGTTTGGACGTGCCGGGCATCGCGCTGATCGGCTTGGCGTCGGCGGTGGGCATGGTGCCATTCATCGGCACGGGCGAGCAGGGCGAGGCGGGGCTGGGCCCCTGGCGCTGGTGGCTGCTGGCGGTGGCGGCGCTGATCCTCGGCGTCTTTCTGCTGTGGGAGCGGCGATACCAGACCAAGTACCAGGCGGCAGTGCTCGACCCGTCCCTCATACGCAACGTCTCGTACCGGTTCGGCGTGATGATCGGGGTGGCCTACTTCGCCGGGTTCAACTCCGTCTTCCTCGTGGTGACGATGGTGCTTCAACGAGGGCTGGGCTTCTCAGCACTGATGGCCGGCCTGATCAGCGCGCCGTTTGCGGTAGGTTCTGGCCTGGCGGCGCCGTTGGCCGGACGGATGGTCACCAAGTATGGGCGCCTTTGGATGGTCGGCGGCCTGATACTTATGCTCGCAGGCTTGGGTGTCATGGACATGGTGCTGCTCTGGACGCCCGTCGGCCACCTCGCCTGGACGCTGGCGGTGGCGGGGTTCTTCACCGGCCTGGGGTCAGGTTCCGTCATTTCACCGAACCAGACGCTGACCTTGGCGTCCGTGCCGCCCCGCATCGGTGGCGTGGCGAGTGGTGTCATCCAGGTGAGCCAACGAGTCGGCTCGGCCGTCGGCATGACTATCGTTCTGTCGGGTTTCTTCGCCAACTATGCCCCACTGGGTGCCCGCGGGGCGGCCGCCAAAACGCTGCTCGCATCCATAGCGATGATCGGTGTCGCCCTAGTGATCGCAATAATCGACTGGTATCGCCGCCGCAACCACGAGGACGTCCTTTTGTAATGAGGGGCGGACCGCCGTCAGTGAAAATAGGGTATGACGAGCCAGAGGCCGAATAGCACTATCAGACCGACGACGGCCAGCAGCGCGTAGGCGCCGATCAGTGTGACGCCCGGTGCTTGGCCGGCCTGCTGGCGGACATGTCCGGCGTCCATAAGTTTGGCCGCTGTGGCAACCAGGGCTACGACGATGACGGTGGCAATTAATGTGACCCCGGCCACCTGCCCGAGAGCGATCCAGTTGATGGTCATGCCGTCACCGCCTGCTTGTTGTGCGCATGGTGCCTGCGGCGGCGTGGCGGGTGCGGCGCTGTGCTGACGGCGGGACGCACGCCAGCTTTGGTCTCTGCGGCGATTGGCAGGCTGCGCGAGGTGGCGAGCCCGATGCCGCCGGAAGCCGGGGCGCCAAATGTGGCGGCAGCCGACGGGGCGGCAGTGATTGGGGTGACGTTGCTGGGCACACCGTCCATGCCGGGCATTGCGACCACCCGGATGGCATCCTTGGTTCCGCGCGCCCTCTTGCCGGGCAACACGTTCACCTGGTGGGAGTCGTTGACGTTATTGGCGTCCACCTTGTGGTGGTGCGAGATCCGAAGGATCACCAGCGCGACGGCCACCAGCACACCGAGCATCAGGAAGAAGCCCCACAGGCCCTGTTTTGCCAGGGCCGAGGCCAACCCGCCGACGATGGCGGCGGCTGGCAGTGTCAACAGCCAGGCGGTCATCATGCGTCCGGCGATGTTCCAGTTGACCTGGGTGCCGCGCCCAACCCCTGAACCCAGGATGGCACCTGAGCAGACGTGCGTTGTTGACAACCCGAAGCCCAGATGGGCGGAAGCCAAGATGGCGGCGGTGGCGGCCGTCTCGGACGCGAAGCCCTGTGGCGACTCGACTTCGACAATGCCCTTACCCATCGTCCGCATGATGCGCCAGCCACCCGAGTAGGTGCCCAAAGCGATTGCCGCGCCGGCCAGGAAGACCACCCAGAAGAAGGGACGGGTGCCGCTGGTTTGGTATCCGGCCGCGACCAGCACCAACGTGATCAAGCCCATCGTCTTTTGGCCGTCCGACGTGCCGTGCGCCAGCGCCACCATTGAAGCCGACAGGCGTTGCCCCATCCGGAATGTATTGGCGGCGTGGTGGGCGGTATGGTCGGTGATGCGGTAGGCGGCCTTGGTGGCAAATGCGCTGGCGACGCCGGCGACGACGGGGGCCACCAGTGCCGGCAGAAGAATCTTCGAGACGATAACCGCCGGGTGTATGCCAGCCATGCCGGCTGACACCACAACGGCGCCGATCAAACCGCCGAACATGGCGTGGGATGACGAGGACGGCAGGCCGAACAGCCAGGTGACCAGGTTCCAGATGATGGCGCCGCACAGCCCGGCGAAGACTGCTTGCGGGGTGACGAGCTTGTCGTCCACGATGCCCGACGAGATCGTCTTGGCCACCTCGGTGGCCATCAGCGCACCACACAGGTTTAGGACGGCAGCAACGGCGACGGCGACCTTGGGCTTGAAAGCCCCGGTGGCAACCGACGTGGCCATCGCATTGGCCGAGTCATGGAAGCCGTTCGTGAAATCGAACACCAAGGCGGTGGCGATCACGATAATAACCAGTGCCAGTGTGAGTGTCATCGGCAGTCCCTTGCAGGCGTGGCAGTCAGTGTGGTCATCAATCCTCAATTTTCACGGCTAGACATGGCCAACGATAGCGAATTCGGACGCAACTGCAAGTAGGTGGCGTGTCGACATTGCCGAAGTTTTGCGTCCTGTGGGCAGTTCCGTCCCCACCAGCCATCCACCGCGTCAGAAAAACCTCTCTGACAAGCAGAAATGCTGAGCCAACGAGTTTTTGGAAACTTGCTCAAATCATGAGAATCCAGGTAAACGTCAGTTGAACAGGCGGTGAAACTGCGGCAACGAAATCACTGCACTTTCAGTGGTGTCCGGGACGTGGTCATCGGCAGGCCAGCGGTTCCGTGGTCTTACACTTGAGTCAAAGGCTTCTGACGGCCAAACAGGCCGCAGCGATCAGGGACGCGATTTGAGGTGGTCTTGATGGATTGGGCAAGCGGGCGGTCCAACGCCAGTGGGAACGGCAACACCGTGACGACTGACTACGACGCGATCGAAGAGGCGGCCGACATCTTGGCAAATCAGGCAGCCGGTATGCGTTCAACCCTGGAGTGGTTGGACCGTCAATGGCAGCAGATGCAGTACCTGACGTCAGGGTTGACCATCCAAGCGTTCGACATCACCACATCAGCGTGGCTTCGTCACATGAACGCGAACGTGAGGGTGCTTGAAGAAGTGGTGGCCTGGATGCGCCGCCGCGTTGAACACGTGAAAGAGGTCGAAAACAGTTGTACGCAGAGTCTGGCACGGCTGTGAGAAAGGTGAAAGGAGACTTCGGTGGCTGTGTATGAAGAAATCCCGGTCTATGTAGACCAGCTTGTTGTTGCGGCAATTGGTGTGCACATGCGCGAGAGGTTCCCCTCGTTTCCAATATGGACAGTTAGGGATGGTGGTTGGGAGTTTTCGGAGGCGGGCCTAAGGATGAGGATCCAGTGCCCAGACGGAACCGGGCGCTTTGGGGGGGCTGCGTCTATCCTTGAAGATGCGGGCGGTCTGACACCAGAAGAAGCCGCGGGAATCGTGGCGGGTTATGACCAGACTCATGCTTTTGCGCGGATTCGGGAATTGGTACATGAGATAATTGAGGGGACCCCGTGGACGTCTGACACGGTGAATTGGAGAGCGCTGCCGAGCCCAACTGATTATGAGGGCACGCTGTCGCTGTTGAAGGACGCTATCTGCGTTCTCAGTGTGGCCGACACCAATAACAACATCAAGGGGCAGGTCGAAAGCATCAGGGCTGTACTGGATCGAACCAACGCTGACGGGTCGCCGAATGTGGGTGATCCGATGTCCGGCTCGTACGTTGATGCGCTGCGGAAGCTGCTAACCGGCGATGACGAGGACAATAACGGACAGTTGATCTCGCTCTGCATGTGTGCGCATGATTTGCTGGTGGCGTTGGCTTGGTTCGTCCAGGCTGAACAGGGCATCTGGAAAGCAGCCCGCGATGACGCGGCGAACGTGATCTTTGATGCGATCGCCGTTTTTGACGATTGGCGACCTGGCACCAACAGTGACCTTGGCAAGCTGACAGCCGTCCTTGGCCTGGCGACCGCATTGTTTGCGCTCGCTGGGTCGATGATGACTGTGCCTGCGGCGATATTTGGTCTTTTCGCAGGCATGACAGCAGTTTCCGATGCATTCGACACTGGCAAGACCTCCATGTCATCATGTGTTAGGCCATGCAGTTCGGTCGACGGGCTAATCCAGGGTCTCAGTGACTCCTTGGCCAGCGTGATACAGGTTGATGGAGGCAGCACCAGTGTGGCTCAGGGTATCTACGCACGAGAGTGGGACCTGTTTCTGAATGCGCAGGCGATGGCCGTTTCCACCACAACCGCGGCGAAGAGTGGCAACCAGCCGGTCCTGCTCCGTCCAAACCGCGTGCTCTACAAGTCCAACGCTATTCCATCAGCCGACCTGGATGAGTTGTCTACAGTGGCGAGCATTTATCTTGACCGCATCATCGACGATCTCGAAGCGGTGGTGGGCGACCTGGAAAAAATCAACGAATTTCCAGCGATGGATGATTGGCTGCGGCCACCGGGCCTCGGATACGCGCTCCACGATGGAAAGCGTGGCCCATTCGACATGTGGAATACCTTCGCGGTTGCAATTCTCGACCTTGTCGGAGAGACGGGGACGTGGTACGGCCAGGCCATCAAGGTGCTCAGAGATGTGCAGGACAACATTTTGACATACAAAACGACGGTCCAAGAGGCCGATGCCGATGACGCGGGCGCCTGCGAGCGAATCAGGAACGGGTGGTCATGATGGGGCAGGGTTGGCGCCGTTTAGCATCGGCGGTCATCGCGATGACCGTTTTGGGTGCAGTCGGCTGTGGCAGTTCAAGCGCACCTGTGGATCAAAATGTGGTGCCAGACCCCAGATTCCAGGCTTGTCTGAACAAGGTTTTGAGCCAGGACCCAGGCGCGGCAATCTCCGCGCAACAGCTGGGGTCGGTCACTGGTGACATCAACTGTGGGGGAATGAATATCTCATCTATTGAGGGCGTCCAGTTCCTTACCGGCATCACGAGCTTGGACCTTCTTAACAATAACAATCTCAGCGATGTTGGCCCAATCGCGGGGCTTGCTAGCTCCGCAAGCCTTGAGAGACTTGGCTTCGGCGGCGACCAGATCAGCGATGTGTCGCCGTTTGCGGCATTTGCCCACTCGTCGAGCCTCGCCGAACTTGACCTGTTGGCAAACCAGATTAGCGATGTCGCCCCGTTGGCGAGTCTGTCCGGCGCGAGCGGGTTCTCCAAGCTGTATTTGGACAAGAACCAGATTGCGGATATCACCCCGTTGGCTGGTCTCACGGCCCTCTCCGAACTCAGTCTCAACTGGAACCAGATCGGCGATATCACCCCGCTGGCTGGTCTCACAGGCCTCAGCGTACTCGGTCTCGGCTACAACCAGATCAGTGATGTCACTCCGCTGGCCGGTTTCACCAACCTTACGTTCCTTGGACTCAACGGCAACCAGATTGGCGATATATCCAGTTTGGCAAACATGATGGCCACCTGGAACAAAACGATCGGGGGAGGGGTGTCTGTGAGAGAGCAAACTGTCACGTTGTCGCTTGCTGCGCCAGGAACGATCGCCTCACCGGTAGTGTCCACCACTGGGGAGCCTGTCGAGATGGTTGCGGAATCCGGGCCGGTCACAGTAAACGCGGACGGCACGATCACCTGTACTGCCATTGGGAAGGCCAAGCTCAACTGGGATACAACAGCGCCTAGACCGGGCGACCTCGTTTTTTCAGGCACACTCATCGTGACCGTTGGGGAAACCCCGTCGGCCACACCGGCGCCGGATACGCCGAGCGTGCCGCCGTCGTCGCCCCCGACGGAAGTTGGCAGTTCGCATGGAGTGTTGACGATGGTGATCATCGGGCTGGCTGTCGTTGTCGTGGGCGC
>Ga0123357_10003187_pt1 | contig 18674 bp, 12 predicted proteins | sample TergutEmb28metaG_FD_89873 | JGI IMG/M metagenome (GOLD analysis project Ga0123357, IMG submission 89873) | Embiratermes neotenicus P4 segment gut microbial communities from Petit-Saut dam, French Guiana - Emb289 P4 | ecosystem: Host-associated > Arthropoda: Insects > Digestive system > Gut ...
GATCGCGAGGAGCGGCTCCCTGCTGTTCAAAAACGAGGAAGCTACGGAGAAGGCCGCAAACAAGATCGACATCATCGGGCAGTTCGGTGTCGGATTTTACAGCGCGTTCATGGTATCCTCGCACGTCCGCGTCGAGTCGAAGGCCTGGGGCGAGGAGCAGGCCTGGGCGTGGGAATCCGAGGGAGCGGAAGGGTATTCGGTCAAAGAGTGCCTGAAGGCCGACGTCGGCACGGTCATAACGCTGACGATCAAGGAAGACACGGACGAGGAAAAGTATTCGGACTTCCTGTCCCCCTATCGTCTGAAATCGCTCGTGAAGCGCTATTCGGACTATATCCGTTATCCGATCCTGATGGAGGCCGAGAAGTCCCGGCGGATCGACCCGCCCGAGGGCGCCCCGGAGGACGCGGAGCCGACGTACGAGAGCTATAAGGAGGACGAGACCCTCAACAGCATGGTCCCGCTCTGGAAACGGCAGCGCGGCAAGATCACGGACGAGGAATACGCGGATTTTTACAAGGACAAATTTGGCGACTTCGAGGAACCGCTCAAGGTCATCCACACAGGCGTCGAAGGCGTCATCAGCTACGACGCGCTGCTCTTCATCCCGGCGCGCGCGCCATACGGCTACTACACGAAGGATTTTGAAAAAGGGCTGCAGCTCTATTCGAGCAATGTCATGATCATGGACAAGGCGGCGGACCTTTTGCCCGACTACTTCAGCTTCGTAAAGGGCGTAGTGGACTCGCAGGACCTCTCGCTGAATATCAGCCGCGAGCTTTTGCAGCACGACCGTCAGATGAAGGCGATCGAACAAAGGCTTGAGAAAAAAATCAAGTCCGAGCTTGAAACCATGCTCGGCGCCGACCGTGAGAAATACGAAAAGTTTTGGGAGGCCTTCGGGCTCCAGCTCAAGTTCGGGCTCTATGACAACTACGGTTCGGCCAAAGACGCGCTGAAAGACCTGGTACTTTACTATTCGAGTTCGGAGAAAAAGCTTGTGACATTCGGGGAGTATGTAGCGCGTATGCCCGAAGACCAAAAGTATATCTACTACGCCACGGGCGAAAACGTCGAAAAGATAGACAAGATGCCGCAGACGGAGCTGCTCAAGGACAAGGGATATGAGATCCTGTACGGCGCCGACCAGGTAGACGAATTTGCGCTGAAGATGCTGCGCGAATACGACGGCAAGGAGTTCAAATCCGTGTCGGAAGGTGACCTCGGGCTTGAGGAGAGCGAAGAGGACAAGAAGAAAGCGGAGAAAAAGGCTGAAAAATACGCGGAGCTGCTCGGGGAGATCAAAAAGGCGCTTGGCGAAAAGGTCACGGACGTCAGGCTTTCAAAGCGCCTCAAGTCGCACCCGGTAGTGCTCGTGTCTGAAGGCGGCCTGTCGCTCGAGATGGAGAAGATCCTGAAGCAGATGCCGGGCGCGGAGGCCGAGCATATCAAGGCCGAACGCATCCTCGAAATCAATGCCGACCATCCCGTGCTGAAAGCGCTCGGCAAGCTCTACGAAAGCGACAAGAAAGTCATCGCGCAGTACGCCGAGATACTCTACGACCAGGCTTTGCTGATGGAAGGACTGCCGGTCGAGGACCCGGTCTCGTTTTCGAACGCCGTATGCAAACTGATCGAGAGGACCGCAAAGTGATTTGACGGGCCGGGGCGCGCCTATGGCTGTATCTGGCCTTCTGTGTAGTAGCCGCTGTCGATGAGCAATTCTTTGTAGTTGCCCGGCGTGCAGACAACAGGCTCGCACAGATAGGCCGGTATGACTCCGGTGCCGTTGTTGTAGGTCTCGGTATCGTTGACTTCCGGCTCGGCGTCTTTCAGTATCGAGTCAACCATAGTCACGACGCGCGCCGCCAGCGTCCGCGTATCTTTGAATACGGACATGCTTTGATAGCCTTGAAGCATATTTTTCATCGACGCCATATCGCAATCCTGGCCGGTGAGGATCGGGAAATCTTCACCGGTATAGCCGGCGCCGAGCAGCGCGGTCGTGATGCCCTGGGCGACGGAGTCGTTGCTCGAAAGCACCGCGTCAAGCCGCGTGCCTTCGGGGCTGTATCCCTGTGACGAAATCAGGTTTTCCATGCGGGCCCGCGACTTTTCCGCATTCCACTGTCCGGTAGCGCACTGCTCAAGATCGGTCTGGCCCGATCGTACGATGAGTTTCCGGCTGTCCAGATAGGGCTTCAGGACGTCCATCGCGCCTCCAAAGAGAAAATTGATATTGTTGTCCGCGAGGTCGCCGGTGAAGAGCTCGATGTAGAACGGGCCGTCCCCGTTGTCAAGGCCGAGCGTGTCGACGATATACTGCCCCTGGAATTCGCCGACCTTGATATTGTCGAAAGTCGCGTAATATGAAACCGCGTCGCTGTTCATGATCAGCCGGTCATAAGCGATGACAGAAACGCCCGCGTCTTTCGCCTGCTGAAGCGGGGAGCCAAGCTGCGTCCCGTCAACCGCGGCGACAACGAGGACCTTGCACCCATCGGATATCATATCCTCAAGCTGCGTGACCTGAAGCGGCGTTTCATATTCCCCCGCGTATTGCAGATCGACTTCATACCCCGCCGCTTCAAGCATACTCTTCATATTGTCGCCGTCCTGGTTCCAGCGCTGAAGGCTTTTGGTAGGCATCGAAACGCCGACCTTGACGCCTGCTTCCGATCCGGAGGGCGGGGTTTTGCCGTCTGAAACATTGTCGCCGGACGCGCCTCCTGTGTCATTGCAGGCGGCCAGGGCCAGCCCCAAAACGAAAACCGCCGCTATCGCGATTTTTTTGGCGCCGTTCATATCAATCAAGCGGGACCCTCGCGCATCCCGTCTTCCGTATCGTCATGACCTTGCTGGCGTCCGCGCCGAACACGCTGTTTTGCAGGCCGCAATACGCGTCTACAAGCTCGAATGGCACATAAGCCTGGATTGTCCCCGCAAACCCGCCGCCTTGCAGCCTCCACGCGCCGCGGCCCGAAAGCAGCCACTGTGACAATGCCAGCGCCAAAGGTATCTCCTGGTACGCGGCGCCGGGCGGGTACGCGTTCTGGTTGTATTCAAATGACGAGTGCCCGCTCTCAACGATCAGGCGCAGAATATCCGCGATCCGTTCCTCCCTGATCGCCGAAGCCAGCTCCGGGACGCGCCTGTTTTCCTCGATGAAGTGGATAGCCCTGAGCGCGGCCCTGTCGCCCGCGGCCTTCCTGACGTCCGACACCCTTGAAAAGAACAGCTCCGGGCTAACGTCATTCATGACCGCCTCGCCAAATACCATGGCCGCGGATTCCATTTCAGTCCTGACAGCGGCGTATTCTTCGGTCAGGCCCGCGTGGCTGCCCTTCGTGTCCGTGACAACCAGCTTGAGGCGGAACTTGCCCAGGTCAAAATCCATACGGCTTACCTTTGGCGATTTCGGATCGGCCAGGTCTATTTCGATGACGCCCCCGACCGCGCACGCCAGTTGGTCCTGAAGCCCGGATGGCTTGCCGAAAAAGGCATTCTCCGCGTATTGGCCTATACGCCCCAATTCCACAGGCGTGAACCGCCCTTTGTTGAACAGATGGTTGAGTATCGCGCCTATCGTGATTTCAAAGGACGCCGAACTCGAAAGCCCGCTGCCCTGGGTGACTTCGGACGTGATATACGCGTCAAACCCGCTTACGGCGCCGCCGAAATCTTTCAGGCCCGCCGCCACGCCGCGTATCATACCCGCGGACAAACCGAATTCCTTCGGGTTTGGGTCGAGGGATGAAATATCCGCCGCGATCCTGGTACTATATCCTTCCGAGTATATTCCGATACCCCCGCCCCCGTTTGCCGCCGCCACGGCCAGGGTATCCAGGTTGACCGACGCGGCCATGACAAGCCCGTTGTTGTGGTCCGTGTGGTTTCCGCATATTTCGATCCGTCCGGGTACGGAAAAAATCTCGATATCCCTGCCATCATCCCTGCCTTCGCCAAAATGCCCGCAAAATGACCGGATGGCGGAAACATACCTTTTTTTCTGGGCCTCAATGTGTTCGGGCCCGTAAAGCCCGCCGAAAACACTGTCGTAAACAGAGCTGTCTATCTTTTCAATGACTGTATCCGCCTTACCCATTCATGCCCCTTTTGCGCCGCGCAAACCTTCTTGATGCGTATTCCATGTTACCATTTATTCGAGCCATATATACCGTTTTTTTATCAGCGCTTTCTTGCTTGCCCCGAAACTTGCCCCGAAACCAAACAGTCACAAATCACCGTCCATATAATAAATATATCAAATTAAAGTATAATGATGACGGCGCGGTTGGATAGTATAAATCAGAGTAGAAAGCGTTTGGTAAAATGACAAAAATACTTGTAACGGGAGGGACGGGATACATAGGAAGCCACACGACGGCCTTGCTGCTTGAGCAGGGATATGACGTGGTCATATTTGACAATCTGTCAAACAGCAAGGAGTCGGTCGTGGGCCGGATAGGGCGCATCGCGGGAAAGAGGCCTGTCTTTGCGCGCGGCGATATCAGGGACGGGCAAGCGCTCAGGGCGCTCTTCGCGGAGTACGCGTTCGACGCGGTGATACATTTCGCGGGGCTGAAGGCGGTGGGGGAATCTGTTGCGAAACCGCAGCTTTATTACGAAACAAATGTCAGCGGCAGCCTGGAATTGTATAGGGCGATGACGGAGGCAAAGGTCCGGAAACTGATTTTCTCGTCCTCAGCCACGGTCTACGGCCCTCTCAACCCCATACCGTACAAAGAGGATATGCAGCTGTCGGCTACGAACCCCTACGGCTGGACGAAGATCATGAACGAGCAGGCCCTGCGGGATATTTGCGCGGCGGACCCGGAGTGGTCGGCGATACTGCTCAGGTATTTCAATCCCGGTGGGGCGCACAAAAGCGGGCTCATCGGCGAGGACCCGAATGATATCCCAAACAACCTTTTGCCGTATGTGTCCAAGGTTGCGGCGGGCGAGCTGGAGAGGATAAATATTTTCGGCGACGATTACGACACGCCTGACGGTACGGGCGTAAGGGATTATATACATGTGATGGACCTGGCGCGCGGGCACGCGCTCGCGCTCGGGATGCTGCTCAATCGCGAAGGCGCGCGGGAAGGCCGGGGCGCGATAGCCCGCGCGGCGGCCATCAATCTCGGGACGGGCAGGGGAGTGAGCGTGCGGGAAATCATCGCGGCGTTTGAGGCCGCGTGCGGGCGCCCGCTGCCCGCGGCTGTCGCGCCGCGCCGCGCGGGGGACCTGCCCGCGTATTGGGCTGACGCAACGCTTGCCCGCGAAACCCTCGGGTTTGAAACGGAGTACGGTATCGACGATATCTGCGCCGACGCGTGGAGGTGGCAACGGTACGCGGCCGGGCCAAAGGCATGAAAAAACGCCCCTCGCAATGACAGGAGGATTGTCATCGCGAGGGGCGCAAGTAAATACAGCCCTACTTGCTGCGATACTTGGTCATGTCGATAGCCACCGCGACCACGATGATGACGCCTTTGATCACCTGCTGCCACATAGGCGACACATTGATAAACTGCAGGCCGTACTGGATGGTCGAAAACAGCAGCACACCTGAAACGACGCCGCTGATCTTTCCGATACCGCCCATCAGCGAAACGCCGCCTACGACGCAGGCCGCGATAGCGTCGAGTTCATACCCCAGGCCGTAGTTGTTCGTGGCGCCGGCCGTCCGGGAAGCCTCAAGCACCCCGCCTACGCCAAAGGTGACGCTGCCGAGGATGAAGATGATCACGATAGTCTTGAATACATTGACACCGGATACTATTGCGGCTTCGCGGTTTCCGCCGATAGCGTAGACGTTTTTGCCGAACGTCGTTTTGTTCAACAGGAACCACATCAATATAGCCACGCCCAGCGCGATGAATATCAATACGGAAATCCCCGGGAATACTTCCTTGCCCGCCGCGTCTGTGAATGTAAGCACCTTTGTCTGCCCTATCGCGGCGAAATCCGGACGGACGCCGCCGATAGGCTGGGAATGGTTGTACTTGGTGTCAAAGTACAGCGAGCAAGCGCCGTATACCATGACCGACACGCCCAATGTGGCGATGAAAGGATGCATCTCAAACTTCGCTACGAGGAAGCCATTGAGTGACCCGAAGAGCATACAGGCGACCACCGCGATGATGATCGGCAAAAATACCGGCAGCGCCGGCAGGTTCGGCCAAAACCTGTTGGCGTATTCCGGGACTTGCAGCATCGATGTGCTGATGACCGCGGAAAGCCCTACCATGCGCCCCGCGGAAAGGTCCGTGCCCGCGATGAGCAGCGAGAAACAAATCCCTGTGGCGATGATAAGCCTCGTAGACGATATGGTGAATATGTCCAGTATGACCCTGATCTGAAGGAAACGGGGCTCTATGATACATATCACGACGATCAGCGCGAACAGTGAAATGAAAATTGCGTAGTTTGTCATAAACTTTGAGATGGCCCTGTTTGAAAAGACCGTCTCGCCGCCGAATCTGTTCGAGCGCCGGATTTGGGTAAAGCCGTATACCACGACAACGAGGCCTATGATGATAAGCAGGATTGGCAAATCATAAATCGAGCGCTTCGCGAAAGCGCTGACGATGCCGTTCAAGGCCTGCATGACAATACCGAGTATTGTGATCACGCCGCCGCCCGCCATGATGTACAAGGAAAATTTCTGTGTCGTGATTGTTAGATTTCTATTCCCCATTCTATGCCTCTTTCTGCCTGCTGAACTTGATATATTTATGATTCATCATCCGCGCCTAAGTGTAGAATTTCGCCGCCAGGCGCATTACTTCAACCTGATCAAACGCTTCCCGGTCTTCCAGGAACCCGCTGATCCGCCCATTGCACATCACCATGATCCTGTCGGCAATCCCGAGCAGCTCAGGCATTTCAGAGGAAATCATGATAATGCTTTTTCCGTCGGCGATGAGATCATGCATGATCGTATAAATTTCATATTTCGCGCCCACGTCGATGCCGCGCGTAGGTTCGTCCAATATCAGGATATCCGGGTTTGTCAGAAGCCAGCGCGCAAAGAGTACCTTCTGCTGGTTTCCGCCGGACAGGTTTTCCATCCACGTCGCCAGCGACGGCGTCTTGACGCTGAGTTTCTGCGTCGCCTCAAGGGAAGCCTTGTAACGCTCGCGCTCTTTTAAAACGCCGCCGCGCGAAAAGTTTGCCTGGTTCGCTATGGCGACATTGTCGAGCACCGGCAGCACCCCGAAGATGCCGGACTGCCTCCGTTCTTCGGTGAGCAGCGCTATGTGGTTCGCCTTGGCGGCGCGGACGTTTTTTATCGTGACCTGCTTCCCGTCTTTTGTGATGACCCCGGATTCCAGAGGCCTCAGCCCAAAGATCGATTCGACCAATTCGGTCCTTTGCGCCCCCACCAGGCCGCCTATGCCGAGGATTTCACCCTTGTACAGCGTGAAGCTGATATCCTTGAACGAGCGCGGGTTTGCGGAAGTGAGGGAGTCTATCTCCAAAGCGACTTCTTTGTGGTCCGGTTTGTAGTTCTTTACGGGGAAGCGGTCGGTGAGGTCCCTTCCGACCATGCGTTTGATGATCAAGTCGGTCGTCAGTTCCGAGGACGGCCATGTCCCCACCCTTTTGCCGTCGCGCATGATGGTGACCTCGTCGGAAATCTTCAGGATTTCCTCCATTTTGTGCGAAATATATATGATAGCCCGGCCTTCGGACTTGAGTTTTCTGATGATCGTAAAAAGATGCTCAACCTCGTTTTCGCTGAGCGATGATGTAGGCTCGTCCATGATGATGATCTTTGAGTCATAGCTGATAGCCTTTGCGATATCCACAAGCTGGAGGGTCGCCGCCGGCAGCTCGCCGGCCAGTATGGAAGGCGGGATATTCAGGTCTACGCGCTCAAAAAGTTCGGCGGTCATCCTTTCCAGCGCGCGGTGGTCTACCACGCCGAATTTCAGCGGGAACCGGCCAAGCCAGATATTCTCTGAAACCGGCCTGAAGCGGATCGGGTGCAGCTCCTGGTGGATCATGGAGATGCCCATGGTCAGGGCCTGCTTTGAAGAATCGATCTTTACCTTGTTCCCTTCAAGGACGATCTCTCCGCTGTCCTCCTTGTAGATGCCAAACAGGCATTTCATGAGCGTGGACTTGCCTGCGCCGTTTTCACCCATCAGGGCGTGTATCGAACCGGGGCGGACATTCAAATCGACCTTGTCCAACGCTACGACGCCGGGGAAAACCTTTGTGATCTCCTTCATCTCAAGGACGTATTCTTCCAATTGAATCCTCCTTTTCAAAGGGGGAATACGGCGAGTCCAGGCCATATTCCCCCTTGCACTGATTTACTCTTTACGCTCTCACCTTACAACTTTACGCTTTCATACGGTGAAGAGCAAGAAGGTTTAGTTCATGAAATCAGTGTAATTGTCCGCCGTCACCATGACGTACGGGACCCAGACATATTTGCCGTCGGAGATGTCATAGCCGACAGTGCTCTTGTCGATGGACTGGCCGGAAGCCGCCGCGTAAGCGATGGCTACGGTGGCGTTGCCCTGGTTGACAGCGTCATTCAGCACTGTCCCGAGCAGCGAACCGTCTTTCATGGCGTCAAGGGCCGGCGCGGTCGCGTCAACGCCTACCACGGGGATATACTTGGAAGCGTCGCCGGAGTTGTAACCTTCGGCTTTAAGGGCCTCGATTGCGCCAAGCGCCATATCATCGTTGTTCGCGATGACGGCTTCGATCTTGTCAAGCCCGATCGAAGCGATCCAGGTCTTCATCAGGTCAGTGGCCTTTACCTTGTCCCATGTGGCTGTGTCGGTCGCGAGCAGGCAGGAATTGAGCTGGTTCCAGTTGTCGAAATCAAACCCGGTGATGAGCCCCGCGTCCTGCAAAGTCTTCTGGCTGTACTGGCTGCGCAGCGTAGCGTCCTGATGCCCGATTTCACCCTGCAGCAGCACGTATTGGATCATGCCGTCGCCGTTCTTGTCCCACTCGGGATGCTGTTTCCAGTTGTCGACGAGGATCGTGCCGGACTGAACGCCGGACTCTTCCGCTTTGGCGCCTACGTACCAGGCTTGGTCATAGGACTGAAGGACGGAAGCGTCAGGTTCGCGGTTGTAGAGCACGATGGGGACGCCCGCAGCTTTGGCTTTGTCAACGATGGGGCCCGACGCCGTCAGGTCTACAGGGTTGATGCAGAGCGCGTTCACGCCCTTTGTGATGAACGTGTCAACCTGCTCGTTCTGGGTGGGCTGCTTGTTTTGTGAGTCCATCGTTTCCAGTTGCACGCCCAGCGTGTCGGCCTTGGCTTGCATGGCGTTGCGTACGCCGGTCATGAATGTGTCGTCAAACTTGTAGACGCACGAGCCGATCAGAATGTCTGACGCTGGCGCGGCCGTGTCCGGCGGGGTTGCCGTAGCCTGGCTGTCGTCCGTGGCCGGCGGCGGCGTACTGCTGGTGTCAGCGGTGTTTGAGCCGCCACTGGTGCAGGCAGCCATCGATAAAACGAGCAGGATGACCGCCGCGATTACAATAATTTTTTTCATAATAGTACCTCCTGATTTTTCAATCCTCAACGAAGCAAATATATTGTGAATTTTACAACGGGCTGCCTGAGCGTCGAAAGGGGTAGTAGATTGGATTTTGATGGTGTTTGATTGGGTAAAATGGCTAAAATGGAATAATCGAAACAAAAAAGCTATAATTACCTCATTATGCTAAAGGTGATCATCGTTGACGACGAACCGAAAGTAGCGCTTCTGATCCAAAAGCTGATCGACTGGGAAGGGCTTGAAATGGAACTGGCCGGGGTTGCGAAAAACGGCGGGGAGGCGCTTGACCTGATCCGCGAACGCGATCCCGATGTCGTCATCACGGATATCAGGATGCCGGTGATCGGCGGCATTGAGCTGATCGGTGAAGCGAAGGAAATCAAGCCTTTGCTTGAATTTGTCATCATCAGCGGATACAAGCATTTTGATTACGCGCACAGCGCGATCAAATTCGGCGTCAGCGACTATCTGTTAAAACCGGTAAACCAGGATGAGCTCAGGGCGACGCTCGAAAAGATCAAAAGCCGGGTCAACTCCCGGGTTTCCATCTCCTATGAGCGCGAACGCGTGCGGCAGATCGAATCGGATCAGCGGCGCGGCAAGCGGATTGAGCTGTTCAGCCTGCTGATGGACCCCGCCAGCCGCCCGCTGCTTACGACGGAGAACCTGAACAACAACTATTTTTATCTTTTTCCGGAAGGATGCTGCTACCGGTTTGTGATTTTCAAAATCGACGGGCCCGCGCAGGAGATATACTCTGAAGGGTTGCCCGTGTTCATCGAAAAAATACACGAAACCTTTTTCAAAACGCTTACGCCGATTTGCGATGATATAGAGATGGAATTCCTGTTTTCGGGCGCGAATTTCGTACTGGGGTTCCCCCCCGAAAACAAACACGCGCTCAGGGACGCGCTGAAAGACGTTTTCGACGAAATCCGGGTTTACAACAATATTTTCCCTTCAGCCGTTTTCACGATGGTAGGCGGCGGCATCGCGGACAGCCCCGCGGGGCTGATAGATTCGTGGCTGGGCGCGGAATGGTCTGTCTATGAACGGCTGCTGATCGGCACGGGTTCGTTTTATGAGAATATCCCGGCCCGGGAAAGCGCGCAGGGCGCCGCCGCGATCGGGCGCGCCGCGTCAAAAGGGCTTGAGCAGGCTATGGACGTGATGGATCCCGCCATGGCCGGCCGCGCTGTCGCGGAGGCGGCCGATTCGCTGTCAAAGCTCGACGGCCTTACAGGCAAAGACGTCCTGCATTTCGCGAAAACCGTATACGACGCGTGGCTTATACTCTGCCAACGCTATGACGTGACATTTGTCGGCGCCGAAAAACTGCGCGCCGAATTCGTGAAAAACCTCGACGTCATTTCCTCGGCCGAAGACATTTATGACTGGCTTCGCAAATTGATCCTGGAATCCTTTCATAGTATCATCGAAAACAACAACGAAATTTCCGGCCGCCCCGTGACGCGCGCGAAACAATATATCAAGGCGCATTACGGCGAAAACATATCAATCGGGGATATAGCGGAGCAGGAGGGTTTCAACGTATCGTATTTTTCAACGCTTTTCAAAAAAGAGACGGGCAGCACGTTCAGCGAATACCTGACGAACGTCCGCATGGATGAGGCCAAGCGACTGCTGAAGGAAACCAATCTTTCGGTCGCGCTCATTTGCAGGGCGGTGGGGTATAGCGATACAAAACACTTCACGGCGACCTTCCGCAAACTCGCGGGCATCAAACCGAGCGAATACCGTAAGCTGTATTCGTGGAGCCGATGAACGCCGGCGCGCGAAAAAGGCAGAGGGCAGACTATCTCGCGACCAGGTTTGCGTTTGTTTTTTTGCTGGCTTGCGCCGGGTACGCGGCCTGTGTCTTTTTTGTCTGGCGCGCGGCGGTGCTTTTGGGCGGGGGCTATGTGTTTTGCGCGTGCTTCACGGCTTTTCTCGCCGCTTTGCTCATATATTTTCGCGTCCGCGTCCACGCCCAATATTTGGAGACCGAGCGCATGCTCGGCATCCTGTCGAAGGGCTATTCAATGGGCGGCGTCCACAGCCTCAAATGGCAGCTGACGCCGGGCGTGGAAGAAATCGTAGACAAGCTTGAAGGCGTTTTGGCGTCTGACGCGGCCGTCAACCTGAGCAAACGGCAGGCGCAATTCCTGGCGATGCAAAACCAGATCAATCCGCATTTCCTATACAATACGCTCGAAGGCATACGCGGCGAAGCGCTGGCCGAAGGGAACGAAAGCATCGCGAAAATGACAGAAACCCTTTCGCAATTCTTTCGTTATACTATTTCGAACCTCGAAAGCCTTGTGACGCTTGACGACGAACTGCTGAATATACGGAACTATTACGCGATCCAGCGCTACCGTTTCGGGGATCGCGTCGAACTGGAAATCATCTTTGAAAACAAAGACGACCGCGAGTTGCTCTTGCAGGCCAAGGTGCCAAAGCTCATACTCCAGCCCATTGTCGAGAACGCGATCATCCATGGGATCGAGGGGATACCCGGGACCGGGCGCGTCGTCATTCTCTGCCAGTATACCGGCAAACGCCTGATCCTTACGGTTTCTGACAATGGCGTCGGCATGTCGCCCGAACGGCTGATGGAGCTCGGCGACCGGCTGTCGAATATATACGACAGATTCGAGCGCGAACGCAACGACGTCGGCGGCATCGCGCTGTCAAACGTAAACAACCGCATCAAGCTGCTGTTCGGCGAGGAATATGGCATCAATGTCCTTTCACAAAAGGGTATGGGGACCGACGTGGAGATCACGCTTCCGTATGTGACGCGCTATGGGGGGCTTGAGTAGGGATGCGCAAAGAAGTATTCCGTTCAGACAATGTCGTATACAGGAGCGAAGGCGTAAAGCTGCTTGACAATTTCAGCATGCATATTTTTGAAGGCGAGGTGTTCGGGCTTTTTTTTACGGACAACCGTGGGAAAAACGAGCTGATCCGGCTTGCGATGGAGGGGGGCGTGCTTGACTATGGCTCGCTCTCGTTTTGTGATGAGAAGGTAAACAGTTTTTTGACGCCTGCCCCTTCGCGCATGGCCGGGGTGTCGCTGGTCAGCCGCGACGAACTGCTGCTCGACGAGATGACAGTCGCGGAGAACGTATTCGTAATGCGGAAAAAATTCCGTAAATATGTCATTGACAGCGGGGTGATACGTTCCCAGTTTGAGCGGCTCGCGGCGGAATACGGCGTGGACATTGACGGGGGCGCGCTCGTGCGCGACCTGCCCGCGGCCGACCGGTATATAGTCAGGCTGCTCAAGGCGGTGGTCGAAGGCAGCTTCATGATCATCGTAAAGGACATCGGCCTCAGCCCGAACGGTTTGGATATAAAGAGGTTTCACCATTTCATTCGGCGTTTTGCGGGATCGGGCCTTGCTTTTTTGTATGTAAGCGGGGACCCGGGCGAACTGCTTGGCATCAGCGACCGCATAGGCGTCGCGGAGCGCGGCAGGATAGTCAGTACGGTGAGGCGCGAAAATTTCGGCGAGACCCGCTTTGTCAAATACTATTTCCATCCCGCGCAGGCGGCGCAGGAGCAGAAGTTTTCCGAAACGCGCCATCATACCGTCTTGGATTTTGACGCGGCGTTGCCGGCGGGCGCCGGGCCTGTCAAGCTGGACGTGTTTGAGGGGGAATGCGTGCTGCTATGGGACCGGAGCGATATGATGATAGAGCAGATAGCGCGGGTCCTGAACGGCGAGATAAAACCCGCTTCGGGGCGGGTCCTGATAGAAGGCCGTGAGCTAGCCTCTTTCAAGGGGCTCGCGCCGATAAGCATCATACGCGAGACGCCGTCGCGGCATGGCGTTTTCAGCGACATGAGCTATCTCGACAATCTTTGCATGAAAGCGTCGAACCGTATCCCATCGCTTTGGCGCAAGAATTCAATCAAACAGAACATACGAAGCGAATACCATATGCTGGCCGGGGATGATATCGACGCGCTCGCGCCGCTCGCGCTGTCGCCGGAATCGATGTACAATCTCGTTTATTTGCGCGAACATATCTTCAGGCCGAAGCTGCTTGTGCTTGTACGGCCGTTTTTGGATACAGACGTCAGGCTCAAACTGCATATTCTGTCGCTGATCGAATTGCTGCGCAAGGGCGGCGCGTCCCTGCTGATCCTCGACAGCTCTGTGTCCGATAGTTCCGCGATAGCGGACCGCACTCTGACAATCAATGACGGATGGATCGAAAAGGGAGCGTCATGAAATGGCAAAGCTGAAACGTTTTTTTTCAATTATCGGTGTGCGGTGGCTCTTTATCACCGTCCTGCTTTTGGTGTTGATGTTCATCATGTTCGCGTCTATGGACCCGATGTTTTCGGGGCCGAGGAATGTGGCAAATATACTGAGGTCCGTGACGCCCCTGTTGCTCATCGGCGTCAGCCAAAGCATCGTATTGATTTCAGGCAATATTGACCTGTCCATCGGCTCTGTCCTTGGCATGAGCTGCATGATTTCCGCAACCATGATGACGCGCGGCGCCGACCCGTTGGCCGCTGTGCTCACGGCGCTTGCGCTTTGCGCGGTCGTTGGCCTGATCAACGGCGAGCTGATCGGCCGGTTCAAGATACCGTCGTATATCGCAACGCTCGGCACCATGATGATCTGCCGCGGAGTCGCGCAAATCGCGAACGGCAACTATGATACCGGGTATATCGGCGCCGGCGCGGCGGGTTTTCGGGACATGTTCTTTTACGGAAAGGCATTTGGGATATACGACATCATTTGGATTTCATTCATCATATGGGGGGCGGCGTATTTCCTGATGTCGAAAACGCGGACAGGCCGGCATATATACGCGGTCGGCAACAATATGGAAGCCTCCAGGCTGTCGGGTGTGAACGTCATTTTGACTATCGATCAGGCATATATCATCAGCGCCGTATGCGCCGGAGTCGCGGGCCTGATATCGACCGCGGAAGTGGGTTTCGGGCATATGGACGAGGGCAGCACCTATGAGCTTTACGCGGTCGCGGTCGCGGTCCTCGGCGGCGTTTCGACATTGGGCGGGCGCGGCCTTTTGATGGGCGTGGTCGCGGGGTCGTTCATATGGGTCGTCTTGCAAAACGGCCTGATCCGGGAAGGCGCCCCGGTCGCCCTGCGGAACATAGCCATAGGCGTGATCATCATCGTCGTGGTCTTGCTCGACGTGAACGCGAGGCGGCGCCGCTCCGCAAGGTGACCGCGCAAGGCATGATGATGTGTTAAAATTCCGGTATGCAAACAGGCGAAGCAGACAATTTGAAGCTGATAAAGCTTGAAAACAGGAACGGCTTTAAAGTCGAGCTGCTGAATTTGGGCGCCACGCTTGCGCGCGTTTCGGCGCCGGACCGTGACGGAGGGCATGCCGATCTCATACTCGGGTACGACAGCCCGGAGGAGTATCTGAAAGACCGGTTCTATTTCGGGTCTACGCCGGGCAGGTACGCAAACCGTATCGGCGGCGCGCAGTTTTACTTGGACGGAGTCAGGTACGAGCTCACCCGGAACGAGGGCCGCAACCAGCTGCACGGCGGCGAAACAGGCTTCGCGAAAAGGATATGGCAGGTTTCCATGGAGGGCGGCGCCGCGGTCTTCACTTATACAAGCGCGGACGGCGAGAACGGATACCCCGGCGCGCTGACGGCGCGGGTGGCGTACAGCCTGAATGACGACAATGAGATCACTATCGGATACTCGGCCGTTTCGGACGCGGATACCGTGGTCAATCTGACAAACCACGCGTATTTCAATCTCGACGGTTGTGAAGGGAATATCCTGGGCCACAGGCTTTGGCTGAACGCCGATTCGTTTCTCGAAACGGACGAGGAAAACATACCCACGGGGGAGATGTCCAGGACTTCCGGCGGCCCGCTGGATTTTTCCTCGCCGATAAGGATCAGGGACGCGATCGGCGTTGACGAAGCGGATGAAAACTGCGACGGTGACGCGGGCGGCGTTGACAGCTGCTTTGTATTGAACGCGGAAGGGGCAAAGGGGCTGCGCCGCGCCGCTGTCCTGACCGGCGGGCGGACAGGCAGGACGCTTGAAGTTGATACGGACCTGCCGGGCCTTCAGGTATATACGGGGCACTTTATTGCCGGGGGGACGAAGGGCGCCGGCGGGAGGGAGTACGGGCCGTACAGCGGCGTTTGCCTCGAGGCGCAGAACTTTCCGGACGCTCCGAACCACCCGGAATTCCCGTCGGCGGTGTTAAAAAAAGGCGAAGAATTCAAAGCCGCGGTCATATATCGTTTTACATGCTGATTATCATCTGATTATCCGTTGACATCAAACCCCAAACGAATTACACTGAACTCATTCGGTGAAATTCTATCAGTTTTCGAGAGGAGGAAAGCTATATGGCAACGAAGGATAGTCTTCAGACTATATTCGGCAAAGCGAACGTGATCGACGATCCCGGCGTTCTGGCGTCGTATGCGGTAAGTCACAGCTTTGGTCCGCATTTCAAGCCTTGGTATGTTGTCAAACCCAAGGATGCGGAGCAAGTCGAAAAGCTCGTGAAGTGGGCAAATGAAACGAAAACGCCGCTGACGCCGGTCAGTTCGACAGGAGTGAAACTCAGGGGGGACAGCGTCCCGAACGTGCCTGAGGCGGTCGTGGTCGATCTGTCCGGCATGAACAAAATATTGAATGTCAACCGTCAGCAGCGGATGGTCGTCATCGAGCCGGGCGTGACGTACGACCAGCTCAACAAGGAACTGGCGAAACAAAATATGGTCATAGCCGGAAGTTTGAAGCCCAAGGCCGGCCAGTCCGTGCTTACGGACGTGCTTGAAGCCGTCCCGAGGCTCAACCCGATGATCCAGTGGAGTTTTTTTGATCCGCTCAGGTGCGCGGAAGTCACATGGGGCGACGGTACGCGTATGTTTACGGGCGAAGCCGCCGGCGCGCCGCGCGACCTGGAACAGCAATGGGGCAAGCAGCAATGGCAGGTCCAATATATGGGCCCGTGGATGACCGACTATTTCCGCCTCATCACACAGGCGCAGGGCAGCATGGGCATCGTGACCTGGGCGTCGCTGAAGACGGCGGTCAAACCTCTCGTCCATCAGCTTTACGTCGCGGAAGCGGACGACCTCTCAAGCCTCGAAAAATTTGTTTACAAAGCAATGTGGACGCGTTTTCCGGACGAAATCTTCATCCTGAACAGGGCGCAGGCGGCGAGTATTATGGGCAAGACGGCCGAAGAGATCGCCGAACTCAAGGAGGTCCTGCCGGCGTGGATCGTAGCTGTGGCGGCCGCTGGCCGCGAGCTCATCCCCGAGGTCCGTTTCGAGGCGCGCTCAAAGGATCTTATAGATATCGCGCAGACAAACGGCCTTGACCTCAAGGAAGGCGTCTCAAACCTCAGCGGCAGGGCGCTCTTCGAAGAGGTAAGCTCGACCGATAAGGGCGCGGTCTATTGGAAGGACGTCTACGCGGGCGGACACCAGAACGTATTTTTCCTGACCCAGCTCGACAAGACAGGGATGTTCCTCAAAGCCGTACGCGAGATCGCGGAGGATTTGGGCTATCCGACAGAGGATATAGGCGTATACATCCAACCGAAGCATTTGGGCAGCAGCTATCATATGGAGTTCACCTTCCCATACGATCCCGACAGCGCGAAACAAACCGCGCGCGTTCAGGATATGACGGAAGCCGTCAGCGTGGCGGTCGCGGATCTCGGAGGCTATTATTCAAGGCCATACGGCATATGGGCGGGCATCCAGCTCAACAAGGACGCCCAGTCGCTGATGGCCCTGAAGAGGCTGCAAAAGATTTTCGATCCCGCGGACATCATGAACCCCGGCAAGCTGGCTATTTAGCGGAGAGGAGGGATAGACATGGCAAAGAAATCACTTTATGAAATGAAACCTGTCAAAGGGTATGAGAAGAAGCTCGAAGACTTCTTCCCGATGGAGCGCCGGTGCAGCAACTGTCTCCAGTGCAAATTCGTGCCCTTTGAAAAAATCAAAAGCAATCGCTTCGGCCGCAACTGCCCGAGCGCTTGGTATTACAATTTCAATCTTTACTCCGCGCGCGGCAAGTTCCAGCTCGGCCAGAACATCATCGAGGACGGCTCCGTCAAGTTTGAGGACAGGGCGCTCGAGGCGATATTCAACTGCCAGGCGTGCGGCGCCTGCGACGTCGCATGCAAAGTGACGAGATTCAATCTTGAGCCGCTTGCGCACAATATCGCCTTGAAAGAGCGCGCGGTTGAGATGGGCCTTGCGCCGGTTGAACTCAAGGCGGCGGCGAACTCGCTTGCGAAACAAAAGACGATGCTGCCGGATTACAAGAAGGCGAACCGCGCAAACTGGGCCGAGGGGCTTGGGCTCAAAGACGTTTCCGGCAAGGAAACAGCCGAGTACGTGTTCTTTCCCGGCTGCCAATACGCCTATGACCCGGAGCTGCAGGAAAAAGCCAGGACGTACGCCAGCGTTTTGCTGAAGGCGGGCGTGGATCTCGGATATCTCGGAAAGCTCGATATGTGCTGCGGCGGCAGGGCAAAGCAAATGGGTTTCCGCGAGGAATTCGAAACCGCGGCGAAGGACAACGAAGCCGCCTGGGCCAAGGCCGGGGTCGTCAAGATCGTCACTCCATGCTCTGATTGCTATCACGCGATCAAACGCCAGTACGCCATGCTCGGCGTCAAAGTCGAAATCGTACACGCGGTTGAACTGATCGCTGATCTCATCAAAGCGAAGAAGCTCAAATTCAAAAAAGCTGTAGACATGGCCGTCACCTACCATGACCCCTGTCATCTGGGGCGGCTCGGCGAGCCGTTTGAGGATTGGGACGGGACGGAAGTCAAGATATTCAATCAGGTACATACCTGGGAACCCGCGCGTCCGCGTTACGCCGGCACTTACGGCATATACGACGCGCCGCGCGAAATCCTCGCCGCTATTCCGGGCGTACGGCTTATCGAGATGGAGCGTATTCGTGAAAACAGTTGGTGCTGCGGCGCCGGCGGCGGCTGCAGCGTTTTCAATCCGGAATTTTCGGACGCTGTCGCATCCGAACGCGTGACCGAAGCGCAGGCGACCGGCGCGGAAGCCATCGTGACGGCCTGCCCGTGGTGCGAGCTCAACCTGAGCGGCATTGAGTCC
>Ga0123357_10003190_pt1 | contig 18671 bp, 13 predicted proteins | sample TergutEmb28metaG_FD_89873 | JGI IMG/M metagenome (GOLD analysis project Ga0123357, IMG submission 89873) | Embiratermes neotenicus P4 segment gut microbial communities from Petit-Saut dam, French Guiana - Emb289 P4 | ecosystem: Host-associated > Arthropoda: Insects > Digestive system > Gut ...
CAAAGCGCTGAAAATTCTGGAGAAAACGGCTGGGAAAGAAAGCGCTTCTACCGTATTGAGCGAAATCAAAGATACGTTGCATGAAGTGAATGCTCCCTGGCTTTCGTATGGCTTTTTAGTAATTTTTATTGGCATATTACTCTCTGTTTTTCAACAATTTGTCGGTATCAATGTCGTTTTGTACTACGCCGGTAATATTTTCCGGAACATGGGCGCTTCGACCGATTCATCTTTATTGCAAACCATTATTGTTGGGATTGTAAATCTGACATTTACGGTTGTTGCTATTCTCACCGTTGATAAATTTGGACGCAAACCTTTGATGATTATTGGTTCCATTGGGATGGCAATCAGTATGATAGTGCTTGGATTCACTTTCTTTTTCGGACACACGGGAGGAGAACTTACAAAAGGACAGGGTTATGCAGCGCTTATTTTCATGCTCCTGTATACGGCTGCATTTGCCGTAAGTTGGGGACCTGTCTGTTGGGTGTTATTATCTGAAATTTTCCCTAATTCCATTCGTGGAGCAATGTCAATTGCCGTTGCCGCTCAATGGATTGCCAACTGGATTATTTCGCTCACATTCCCTATGATGAATGATAATGTGTGGTTGACCGATAAATTCAATCACGGATTTTCATATTGGATATACGGTATCATGGGCATTTTGTCTGCTATCTTTATGTGGAAAATGGTTCCCGAAACCAAAGGAAAGAAATTGGAAGAGATAGAGAAAATCTGGAAAAAGTAAAAGAAAATCACAACGGGAATCTCTGTTCAGCGAAGTCAAAATGTTAGCTGAACAGAGATTCTTATAAATATACTTGCCATCAGTCAGGCTTGTATCGTTTATTGCATTTGATAAAAACCTAAAACTACGTTAAAAATTCAAAAAAGATTTGGTAGATAAAAAAACAATTGTAATTTTGTATTCAAATTATTATTGTATTAATTACAAATTAAAAATGAGTACAAAAACAGAAGTTGGGAATCGCTTATTGGAATTTGGCGTGAAGCCTTCTCTACAACGCATCGCCATTATGGAATATTTGATTGAACATTTGACACATCCGACAGCAGATACGATTTTCAGCGATTTATACCCTTCTATTCCTACCTTATCTAAAACAACAGTTTATAATACATTGAAATTATTGGAGGAACAAGGCGCTATTCAAACAATTAGCATTGATGAAAAAAATGTGCGCTACGATGCCGATATTTCGCCTCATGCCCATTCTAAATGCAAACAATGCGGTTGCGTAAACGATTTTCCAATAATAAACGTTTATAACAATAAAAATATAGATTCCGAAGATTTCATCGTGACGGACTATCAAGTGTATTATAAAGGATATTGTAAGCAATGTAAGGATATGTTTATTCAAAATGCAAACTGAGTTTAATTAAATAATTATAAACAATTAAAAACGTAATGTAATGAAAAAGAAATGGATTTGTACAGTATGCGGTTATGTTCATGAAGGCGACGAAGCTCCGGAAAAATGTCCGCAATGTAAAGCGTCGAAAGACAAATTTAAAGAATTAGTTGAAAATGAAGGCGCTTTGACCTTTGTTGATGGTCATGTATTGGGTGTTGCAAAAGGAGTTGACCCGGTGATTTGGGAAGGATTGCAGGCGCATTTTATGGGTGAGGCAACCGAAGTAGGAATGTATATCGCCATGAGTCGCCAAGCCGACAGAGAAGGTTATCCTGAAGTTGCAGAAGCTTTTAAGCGCTATGCTTTTGAAGAAGCTGACCACTGTGCACGGTTTGCCGAATTGATTGGTGAAGTTGTTTGGGATACGAAAACCAATCTGGAAAAACGTATGCATGCCGAAGCCGGCGCTTGCGAAGACAAAAAACGCATCGCTACATTGGCAAAACAACAGAATTTAGACGCTATTCACGATACCGTTCATGAAATGGCTAAAGATGAAGCCCGTCACGGCAAAGGATTTGAAGGATTGTATAACCGCTATTTCAAAAATAAATAACGAGTTAGCTAAAAGGCAAAAAGATTGGGTTAGAGATAGAGACGCTACGCATAGCGTCTCTATTTTTTTCTTGTTGTCAAGCCTAAAGAAAAAAAGATTTATCATATTGATAGATTTATATATCGAAAATTCAATTTTATGATGTATATTTGCAGTCGTTTTTGAAATAATAATGATAATCAATAATTATAGCATAATACAAAAATATAAAATTTATGGACAGAAAGAGAGTTTACTTGTTCGGTAACGGACAAGCTGAAGGGCGAGCAGATATGAAAAATCTGCTGGGAGGAAAAGGAGCTAACCTGGCTGAAATGAATTTAATCGGTGTACCGGTTCCTCCGGGGTTCACCATTACTACTGAAGTTTGCACGGAATACAACCAATTAGGGAAAGACGCCGTAATTGAATTAATTAAATCGGATGTTGAAGCAGCCATCAAAGAAGTGGAAAAAGCAACAGGGACAAGTTTCGGAGACGGAAACAACCCTTGTCTGGTTTCGGTTCGTTCAGGCGCTCGCGTTTCTATGCCCGGCATGATGGATACCGTACTAAACTTGGGTATGAACAATGAAGCAGTCGAAGGCGTTGCGAAAAAATCGGGAAACCCGCGTTTTGCGTGGGATTCTTATCGTCGTTTCGTACAAATGTACGGCGATGTGGTCTTAGGCATGAAGCCAACTTCCAAAACGGAAATCGATCCATTCGAAGCCATCATGGAAGAAGTAAAAATAGCGCGTGGAATAAATTTAGATACCGAGCTAAACGTTGACGATTTGAAAGAGTTAGTTGTCAAATTTAAAAAAGCAGTCAAAAAACAAACCGGAAAAGATTTTCCCGATTCTCCTTGGGAACAACTTTGGGGAGCTGTATGCGCCGTATTTGATTCCTGGATGAACGATCGCGCTATTGTTTACCGCCAAATGTATCGCATCCCGGAAGAATGGGGAACTGCAGTCAACGTGCAGGCGATGGTTTTTGGAAACATGGGACAAACGTCCGCTACCGGCGTAGCTTTCACTCGCGACGCAGCAACCGGAGAAGATATTTTTAACGGCGAATACTTGATTAATGCACAGGGTGAAGATGTTGTAGCCGGTATCCGCACTCCTCAACAAATCACGCTCGAAGGTTCCCGCCGCTGGGCAGCCCAGCAGGGAATTTCCGAAGAAGAACGGGCTGCAAAATATCCTTCTCTTGAAGAATCCATGCCCGAATGCGCGAAGGATTTGATTGAAACCCAACAAAAACTCGAAGATTATTTCAAAGATATGCAAGACATTGAATTTACCATTCAAAACGGTAAATTATGGATGTTGCAAACCCGTAACGGTAAACGTACCGGCGCCGCTATGGTACGCATTGCTGTGGAAATGTTGAAACAAGGCGTCATCGATGAAAAGAAAGCATTGTTGCGTCAGGAACCGGAAAAATTGGACGAATTGCTCCATCCGGTATTCAAGAAATCAGCTTTGGCGGCGGTGAAACCAATTACCAAAGGTTTGCCGGCTTCTCCCGGCGCCGCTACCGGTAAAGTGGTTTTCCACGCAGACGAAGCTGAAGAATGGGTAAAACGCGGTGAAAAAGTTGTACTTTGCCGCATCGAAACCTCTCCGGAAGATTTGCGCGGTATGGCTGCCGCTGAAGGAATTATGACTGCCCGCGGCGGTATGACGTCTCACGCAGCCGTTGTGGCTCGCGGTATGGGAAAATGCTGCGTATCGGCTGCTAATGGCATACAGATTGACTATAAAACTAAAAAAATGGTCATTGGCGACAAGACCATCAATGAAGGCGACTGGATTTCATTGAACGGTTCGACCGGTTTTGTTTATGCAGGAAAAATCGAAACTCAGGCAGCCGAATTAAGCGGCGATTTTGGCGAATTAATGACTTTAGCCGATAAATACTCCCGCTTGAAAGTACGCACGAATGCCGACACGCCGCACGATGCCGCAGTCGCCCGCAGCTTTGGCGCTCAGGGCATCGGTTTGTGCCGCACCGAACACATGTTCTTTGAAGGAGATAAAATCCTTTCCATGCGTGAAATGATTCTGGCTAAAGACGAAGTAGGACGCCGAAAAGCTTTGGCAAAACTGCTGCCGTTGCAACGGGCTGATTTTATTGGTATTTTCGAAGCAATGCAAGGGCTTCCGGTTACGGTGCGCTTGCTGGATCCGCCTCTCCATGAATTTGTTCCTCACGATGAAAAAGGACAGAAAGAAATGGCGAAAGTCATGGGATTGTCTTACAAAGAAATTCATAACCGTGTAGAAGATTTGTTGGAACTAAATCCAATGTTAGGTCTTCGCGGTTGCCGTCTGGGCAATTTATATCCCGAAATTACGGAGATGCAGGCGCGCGCAATTCTTGAAGCAGCGTTGGAATTAAAGAAAAAAGGAGTTAAAACCTATCCTGAAATCATGGTTCCGCTTACCAGTATTTTGTACGAATTCCTTGCTCAACGGAAAATCATCGACGAAACCGCCCAAGCGGTATTCAAAGAAAAAGGCGATTCTATCGAATACAAAGTAGGTACAATGATTGAAATTCCGCGCGCTGCATTGACCGCTCACCGGATTGCTACTTCCGCCGAATTTTTCTCTTTTGGTACTAACGATTTGACTCAGATGACTTTCGGGTTCAGCCGCGACGATGTTGCCAAATTTTTGCCGATGTATCTTGAAAAAGGTATCTTGAAAGAAGACCCGTTTGCTATCTTAGACCAAAATGGCGTTGGTCAATTGGTACAATTAGCTACTACGCGCGGACGTGAAATCAGACCTGACTTGAAATGCGGTATTTGCGGCGAACACGGCGGAGAACCGAGTTCGGTAAAATTCTGCAACAAAGTTGGTTTAGATTATGTAAGCTGTTCTCCTTTCCGCGTTCCTATTGCGCGGTTGGCGGCAGCTCAAGCGGTGTTGGAAGGCTAAGAAGAATTATGAATTATGAATTGAATGTCATCCCGCGCCTGACGCGGGATCCCCACATAAAAGACTATTATTTATCAGGGGATTGCAGGTAAAGCCCGCAATGACATAAAGATTCATAATTCATAATTTATAATTTATAATTCTATGGATCGTTATCTTGTTTTTAAAACGCGAGACGAATTGGTTCGTATTAAAATCGAACGAATTTTGTATTTTGAAGCGGAGAGAAATTATACAAGGTTGGTTCTAACCAATGGTATACAATTTGTTTTTGCCGTCAACTTAGGCAAAATTGAGGAAATTTTGGAAAATCAAATCCAGGACTATGCTTCAACCCTTTTGCGAGTAGGGAAAAGTTATATCATAAACAAAAATCATGTTTTACAGATTAGTCTCCCTAAAACAAAAATATTGTTTGCCACAGCCGATGGAAAAGCGAAAGAACTCAACCTTCCGAAAGATCCGTTAAAAATACTCAAGGAAACATTAGAAAAAGAATTACCTGAAGCTAAATAACAATGGCAGACGCAGACGGACACGACGATCAAGTCGATACCGACGTCTTCGTGGTAATCGAAAATAGTAAGGATTATTACGATTTCGTCACTATTGATGAAGATACATCTTACGATGCAATCGTTATCGATATGCCGGATGATTTTGCTGATGTTGTTATGGTTGATTTTGATTCGGACGACCAATCGGATTCATTCGTCAGTATTGACGAAGACCAAGTGATTGTTCCGGATTTTACCGCCGATGATTTATTGTTTGATTTTTAATTTCAAATAAATTTTATAAAATAATACTATGATATCCATTCGTTGTCCTCATTGTCAAGTTGGTTTGAAGGTAGATGAATCGAAAATTCCCGCCAATATTCAAACCTTTAATTGTCCAAAATGCAAGCAGCCGATACTTGTAAGCTATGTTATAAACAATCAACCGGCTGATGATGATTCGGAAACAGTTATTCTATCCGTTTCCGAAGGAAAAAATATGAAAACCGGAAAACTTCATGTACTGCCGAATGAATTTACGCCGGAACAATTTATTCGTTTATCGGAAGGGATTAATATTATCGGTAGAAAATCGCCATCCAAAGAGTCTGCTACGGCTATTGAAACGAAAGACAAGTTGATGAGCCGTTCCCATATCGGCATTGAAGTTCGATCCGATGCTACGGGAAAAATTAATCATTACCTTTATGATAATAAAAGTACGAATCGCACGTTATATAATAGAAATTATATTGAACCGGGAGAGACTGTTATTTTGAAGAATAGCGACGAAATACAAATAGGTCAAACCCGTTTGATATTTGAACAGGATGATACTTGTTAACTATTATATAATCAATAGTATATGAATATAACGTTACAAAAGCCGTTTTCAGTCAGCGAAGTCGGAAAAAGATTCAATAATGAAGATTCTATTTTCCCGGGTGATGAACGTGTTAGCATCAATAACAGGCTCTTCTTAGTATGTGATGGCGTAGGAGGTTCAAACAAAGGAGAAGTAGCCAGTTCGATTGCTTGCGATTCCATTCAAACTTATTTCCGCACTTTTTTAGATACGGAAAAAGCATTTGATCCCGTGTTTATTGATAAAGCAGTAAGATATACCGAGATACGGTTCGACGAGTACGTTCAGAAAAATCCTTCTGCCAGAGGAATGGCTACTACGCTGTGTCTGCTTTATTTCGCTCCGGATGGCGTATACCTGACTCATGCAGGCGACAGCAGGATTTATCAATTCAGAGCTGGAGAAATGATTTTCAAGACCGAAGACCATTCACTTGTTAATTCCATGATAAAGAGTGGAAAAATTAATCCGAAAGATGCTGACAAACATCCGCAGAAAAATGTAATTTACAGAGCAATTCAAGGTTCCCATACACCGGTTGATGTCGATATTGTCAAAATTATTGACGTAATGCCGGATGACGAATTTTTTATGTGTACCGACGGCGTTACGGAAGTTTGGAATGACGACGATTTATGCAGCGTATTTTCTGCTGATATTTCTTCGGAAGAAAAAATAAACAGGATTAAGGAACGCTGTCGGGACAAAGCACGGGATAATTACTCGGCTTATTTGATTCCAATTCACGAAGTAAGTGAAATGAACGTTTTTAAACAGATATTTCTCGCATTCATGTATTAATCAACCATGTATCTAAAGCAAGGGCACCGTTTGCATAATGATAAATACCAACTCCTGAATGTTTTAGGAGAAGGAGGATTTTCCTTAACCTATCGAGGCGCATGGAAAACGGAAGTACAGGGAAATTTAGGAAAAGTACCTGCTTTTGTTCCTGTCTGCATTAAAGAATATTTCTTCAAAGATTATTGCCTCCGCAACCCCAATACCGGTTTTGTAGAAACCAACAGCGAAACGGGTAAAGAAATTTTCGATAAAAACAAAGAGAAAATAATCAAAGAAGCCCGCATATTGGCTGAAATTCATCATCCGAATGTCGTAAACGTATTGGAAGTTTTTAAGCAAAACAACACCGTCTATATCGTCATGGAATTTATTTCCGGTCATTCACTAAAACAGGAAGTGGAACAGCATGGCGTATTTACCGAAGAAAAACTAAAAAAAATCATCTATAAGGTCGGTCAAGCGCTGGAATACATCCATGAAAAAAATATTCTCCATTTGGATATTAAACCCAGCAACATCCTGATGGATAAAAACGATAATCCCAAACTGATCGATTTTGGAATCAGTAAAAAATACGATTTGTCGAACGCTCAGGAAACAAGTACTACACTTTTAGCTGCTTCTAAAGGTTATGCTTCCATCGAACAGTACGACAGTGAAGGAATTCAAGTCTTTTCTCCGCGACCGGATATATATTCGCTGGGAGCAACCATGTATTTTTCAATTACCGGACAGGTACCGACCGAATCTATTTTTCGTTCTACTAAAGGCTTACAAAATCCGCGCGATTTGAATCCTGCAATATCGGAAAAAATGGAGCATGTGATTCTGAAAGCGATGGCTTTGACTGCTTCCGATCGCTACCAAACGGTGATGGAACTATTGTTGGATTTGGGTTTTGACCCTGCAATCGATAAAATTGATCCGGATTCAATGAGTTCGCCCGAATATCCCGAGATAGCTTCTAAAATGCACGACGAACCTTATGATGTTGATTCGGAAGACATTACAATAATTAAAGTGAATAATAAACGCAAAGAATACGGTTGGTTAGCCTATATCATTTCTCCGCTATTGGTTTCGGGGCTGTTGGCTTATATTCTTTTTAGCGATTTCGGGAAAAAACTACCGGATGAATCTCCGGCAAAGATTGCTTCTGTGGTCAATAATCAGGATACCGCAAGAAACAATATACTCCCGCCCCAAGTTGCTACGATAGATACAAAAAAAACTGATTCTCAATTAAATCCGGTAAATGAACAAATTCCTAAGCCGGAAGATATAAAACAGGAGAGCTATCGGAAAACATTTACAGATGCAGTAACTGCTTACAATCAAAAAAAATTTGACCTTGCGCTTGAATTAATCGACCATGCTGAATCATATATTAAAACTGATGATACAAAGCAATATAGAATACTTATCGAACAGGAAAAGGAAAAAATAGATATACAAAATCGGAAAAATTTATATGATGAATGGATGAAATTTGGTAACTTTGTCGTGGTAAGAAAAAAATCGGACAAATTAGTCGGTGCTATTGATGACAAGGGGCAAGAAAAAATACCTTGTAAATACGTTAATACGGAACCATCAGGAGATAACCGTTTATTTCAAAAAGATAATAATTTGTATGATTTATACGACCACAACGGAGTTCTAATAAAAGAAAATACCAACGGCTTAGAATAAAAGAATGAAACGAGTCCTTTTTTCTGTCATCATCATAAACGGTTTTTTAAACGTGTATGCTCAATCTTCTACGGATTACAATTATCTGGGAGATCAAGCGTTACAAAGAAAAGACTATCAAACGGCTCGCAGTTGGTTCAGCGAAGGATTGGATTCTTGCAACGCATACAGTATTCAAAGATTAGTTGAGATATGGATCAATCAACCTGCTTTGCGTCAAAGTATGCAACTCCCCATGCGAAAATCTTTTAACTGCATGAAGGCTCTCGCCGAAACCCGAAATTCGGATATGATGCGTTTATTTTCGGATTTTTATAAATACGGTATCGGAACGCCTATAGATTCTACGCTTTACAATTATTGGTACAATGAATGGTGGAACATATTTAAAACAACTTTGGATATTGCGCCTGAAAAATTAAATTCTACTCAAGATTCAACTAAGGATAAAATTCCGGAGAAAACGCTTCGTCACCGCTGGTTTTATCCGTTTTTAACTTATACTTATTCGCCGACGATGCCTTTCGGACTAACCGGAGGCGCCTATTTCAATAAAATTGGCGGATATGTCAGTTACAGAACCGATTTCAAATCGGTCAATGCAGCTTATGAATGTAATAATACAAGTGTTCCTGTGATTGGTATTGAGAATCCGCCGTATGTATTTGATCGTGAAATGTGGCATAGCCGGATGATAACGGGAGGCTTGCTATATTCGGTTATTAAGAACCGTTTATTTATTTCTGCCGGCGGCGGTTATGGGAAAAGAGATTATTACAGGGAAATCGAAAGTACGACCGATCAGAATTTCCCAACCGGCAACAAAAGCGAATGGTGTTTCAATACGGAAGCTTCCTATTCAGGTCTGAGCCTTGAAGTCGGCGGCATGTTTATTTGGAAAAAACTGATAGCGCTGGGTGGAGTTAATTCTACTCAATTCAAAGATTTGGATATTTACATTGGCTTAGGCATAACTTTTTAAACTATGAAAAGAAAAGAATTTTATCTTGTTTTTATTTTCACGGCATTTTCATCTTGCTTGCAAAGTCCTGAGATGACAACGGGAATTGTTAATGGAAAAGAAAAGCCTACGGTGGTGACCGGACAGTTAGCTCCTTTCACAGATAGCGATGGCAATTTAGTATTTCAAGGCGAAATTACTTCTAAAGGAAAAAGTAATATCGTTGAAAAAGGATTTTACTGGAGCGCTGATTCTGATGACCCCGACATAAAAGTCGTTGTTCCCGATACCGGTTCCGGTACTTTTACGTATGATTTACAACGCGCTTCAGGAGGAAAAACCTATTATTGGCGCGCTTATGCCGAAAATTCGTTTGGATGTGATTCCGGCGAAGTTCGATCCTGTCAAACGCCTGCAATTTGGACGGCAGAACAGGTTCTAAATACCGATAGCAGATGGAAGGGAGCCGTTTTTTTGCTTAACAACAGTATATATATGACTTGCGGCGTATTCAGCGGAGATGTATTTATCAGCACTACTTGGGAATATTACATAGCATCCAATCTATGGATGCAAATCGACAGTTTAACATTTCCCGGTGGAAATCGGATCTATCCGGTTGCTTTTACCATTGGAAACCTTGCATTTGTCGGTACGGGATTACTAACTACCCAGGTCGGTTACAATGATTTATATCAGTTTAACGCCGATTCCAGAAGATGGACGAAAATAGCCACTCCCAACGATTTTGAAGCAAGATATCAAGCAACGGCATTCAGTTTAAACGGCAATGGATATGTAGTCGGTGGTTATCCGTTTAATACAAACGAATTGAATGATGTTTGGCAATACAATCCGAATGAAAACTCGTGGGAAAAAAAGAATAATTCTCCCGTTAATTTTTCCGGAGGAATAGGTATTTCCGGTAATAACAGGGCTTTTGTAGGATTCGGCGATGCAGCAGACTCTAATAGAACACTATGGGAATATATCTCAACAACAGATAGTTGGAATAAATTTGCCCAATTGCCGGATAAAGCAACAAGAATTTTTTCGGGCGCTATTGTTCAAAATAACATTTATGTTGTTGATGGAAATAACAATATCTGGGCTTTGAATATGTCTGATACCACTTGGACGCAAAAATCAAGTTTGCCTTCCGACATTTTAATCGAAGGATACCAAAACTTGCTTACTTCCGACAATTCCAATTCTATTTATGTAGGACTTGGATATAACATCCTGTTATACGAATATCGCCCGCTTTGGGATAATTAATAATCTATTTTACTTCACCTCCACCCTGCAAGAAAGCGTATTTCCTTCATCATCAACAACCGTAATCGTATGAATACCGGCAGGAAGTTTGACGGATAACTTATGAAAATCGGTAGTAGAAGTAATGTATTCATTATCAATATGCCAAAAAACCGTTGCATTCCCGTTGCTGTGCGCTAACTCAAAAGTGATATCGCCTATTGAACCATCCAATTGTTTTTGCGGATACACCGTAGCGCTTCCCCCTTGCGGATAAATGAATTGCATGGGATTTAACTCATCGCCGCCGCAACCAGGCAAAAAAGGCGGAAGGGATTTATATTCCGGATGCTTTTGCCGGTAATACCAAGCCCAAGCCGGCGGAAGCACAAACCAGCTTTCTTGCAGGATAGCATTGGTCTCGGCGCAATGTTCATATACGCGAAAACGTTTGTCCGACGTGAGATTGACGCGGATATGATAGGAACAGGCATTTGTTCGTAATCCTTCGGGACAGATAAGCATGGTGTCGACGTCTTCGCAAAAACGTCCTTTCAAATGTCCCGATTGCCGGCAGATTTCAGCTTCAACAAATACTCCCGAAGGACGTTCGAACCAATGGGAAGAAGGCAAACGGTCGAAAATGCCAAACATCACCGGACCGGCAGTGCGGGCGCCGACAAGGTTAGGTTTGCCTTCGCCTGAACTGTTGCCAACCCATACGCCGACTACGTATTTTGGGGTGACGCCGATTGCCCAGGCATCCCTGAAGCCGTAGCTGGTGCCGGTTTTCCATGCAATTGTCTGCATGGAAGGAATGGTGCGCCAATCGATTTCTTCCGGACGGTTGACTTCTTTGATAGCGTCGAAGACTTGCCAAACGGCAGCAGGTTGAAAACTGCTTTTGAGATTCAGCAAAGACCGAGCCATGTCGGCATAAGCATTGGCTAAATCGCCCAATTGGGCTTCCGCTCCACCGAGAATCAAAGACAATCCGTAATGGTCGGCAGATTGAGGGAGAGAAGCGATATGATGCTGTTTCAGGAAATCGTAAAATTTAGGCGCTCCATACTGCCGTAAAAGATTGACCAATGGAACGTTTAACGAACGGGCGACTGCTTCGGCAGCCGGTACGGCGCCTTCGTAGGAACGATTGAAGTTTTGCGGAGAAAATCCGTTGATATTGAGTGGAATATCAGGCAAAAGCGTACGGGGAAGAATATCTCCTTCCTGTAAAGCTGCATAATAAAGAAAAGGCTTCAAAATACTTCCTGTGCTGCGGTCTGACCGTATGATATCCACTTGATTGCCGGAACTGGTTTCGTTGAACCGGACATTGCCGCAATAAACCAATAAATTGTTGGTTTTTACGTCAATCACAATCGCTGCCAGATTGCGAATATCCTGTTGCATAAATTCGTAATTCCATTGTTCCAGCAAGTCTTCAACTCTGATTTGCAGATTCTTATCAATAGTTGACGTAATTTGTTCTCCTTTATGCGTTTGATACATATAACTCACATAATGGGGCGCTATTTGCGGAAGCGGTATCGGTTCGCCGGGTAAATCTTCACTCAAAGCTAAATCATAGCTTGTTTCATCGATGATTTTCTCTTCGAGCAAGCGTTTTAACAAACGATTTCGCTTTTCCCGCAACGCATCGCGGTTCTTTGACAGATGAAGCATCGCCGGCGCATTCGGCAGTACAGCCAAAGTTGCCGATTCCGCCCACGAAAGTTGGTTTGCCGAATGTCCGAAATACCGCCAGGCGGCAGCGTCCAAACCGACTACATTTCCACCGAAAGGCGCATGAGAAGCATACAAAGCCAATATTTTATTTTTGGAATACCGAAATTCAACACGGGTGGCCAAAATCGCTTCGTATATTTTTTCAAAAATCGTCCGGTCTTTATTTCGGGATATTCGAATCAGTTGCATAGTGATAGTGCTTCCTCCGCTGACAATCCGTCGCGCCCGGATATTCTGAAACGCAGCCCTGCCGATGGAAAGCGGATTAACGCCCCAATGATAGCGGAAATACCGGTCTTCAAATTGTGTCAGACATATTTTGAATTTTTCGGGAACCGTATCGCAAGGCGGGAATCGCCATTGCCCGTCGTCGGCAATGCGGGCGCCAAGCAACTCGCCATTCCTGTCGTTTACAACTGTGGCGTAGGATACGATGAATAGACGGCGAGGAAGGCAAAAGTAGTAGGCGACGAATAAACCCGCAAGTAAAACAAATACTATTTTTCTTCTTTTTGATTTATCATTTTTCAAAAATGTCATTCAAATCTATTGGATAATTATCAAAAAAATAAATAGAAATTTTATAATATTTTGATATTCAATTTGTAATTTCGCCGTAGGCGCTTCATATCAATAGAAAGCCTCAGGTCGTTATTTAGCCCAGAACAGTTTGATATAAGCATCATCTGTTCCGCCCATCGATTGTATTTCCACATTGTAATTTGCCGTGTTGTAGCTTCGTTCGGAGAACGGATAACGTACGCGCGACGGCAATGACTTCAACAATTGAGCCGTCGGATCGTCGGGATAATACAACTGTGGATAGCCTGTCCGGCGCACTTCATTCCAAGCCTGTACGGGCTGCATATAGCCAAAGTTCAGCCATTTCTGGGTGATGATGGCTGCTTCTTTATTGGTCGCAACATCCCAAACCTTTCCTGCATACGCCGTAATAACATCCTCTGCGGGAATATCCATCTTTGTCCCTGCATTGCTTGGGCTGATAGCATTTTCTGCGAAGTAGAACTGGGTTGAATGAAGGATACCATTGACAAAAGCGGCTTTAGCATCACCGCCGACCCATCCTTGTTGATAGGCTTCCGCTTTCAGAAAATCGACTTCGGCGGGAGTCACAATCGGACTGATAAACGAGGTATTGTACATGACCGTAGTGGAATCGATGCGCGAATAGACCCGTTGCGATTCGGGCAGCGCGGTGTTCACCACCTGGTCGGCGTAGGTTTCCGACGTTGATAATCCTTTGTATTCCCCTGCCGCATTCATGGAATACATGATCGGCAAACGCGGGTCGTATTCATCCGGAACGGCGTGAGTCAACGCATCCAGCATGGCTTGCGAAGCGCGGCTCTGTTCGATATAACCCGAACGGAAATCATCGGGATTCAAAAAATTTGCAGAATTTTGTCCATTGGCGTCTAACTTAATCACATCATCCATGCTGGACACCAGCGGATAGTTGCCGTTCAGGATTTCAGCGACCACCTGTTTCCCTTTGGAAGCCAAGTCGCCTTGCGAAGCTACGCGAACAGCCAGACGCAAACGGAGCGAATTGCAATATTTTTCCCACTTGTTCAAATCGCCGTAGTTGATAAAATCCTGTATCGGTAAATAGCTGGATGTCTGCTTGTTCAAGTTGCCGTTTAAACTGTGTATGTCGGTATAAAGCTCGCCCAGACGGTCGAGCATCATAGAATACAAGTCCGCTGCTTTTTCGTAAGAAGGATAACTTGAGGCAACATCGCCTGTAACAGCAAGAAAACCGGCCTCATCAAAGGGCGCATCGCCGAAGGTATCGATGATCTGTGACAAATGATCATAAATAAACACTTCGGCCAAATCTTTGAATATCCGGAAGGTGTTTTGGTCGGCATCACTCAATCCGGCATAGACGTTTTGAAGCACGCGGAACTGGGTCAGCGTATTGTAAAAATTCACCCAGCGGTCGTTGGCGTAACTGTCATTCGCCGCATAAATGGTACTCGGTGAATTGACAAATCCGAGTGTCTGGGCATATACTCCGATAACGGTGTTATCCCAGGTATACATCCGCCAATAGGAGTTAAAAGTATAGGCTCGTCCGGCATAGAACACCCCCGTCATTAATTTGTCGCAGGATGCTGTAGCGGTTTTTGATGGATCCGGGTATCTAAGTGTATATTGATCATTACAGGAACTAAAATAAATCGCTGTAGCCAATAAAGTGAGATATAAATAGTTTCTTTTCATATTATGCTTTTTTTAATTGATTAAAATTAGAAAGTGGCTCGCAATGAAACTCCAATCGAACGGGTAGTAGCAGAAGAGCCTCCAATATTCGTTTGCGAAACCCAATTCGTTCCGTCGGCTGCTTCGGCATCGAGCATCGGAAGGTTCTTGTAAAGATAGAACAAGTTACGTCCGAAAACCGACACTTGCAGTCCCTTACACCTGATTTTAGAAAGCGCTGCTCGCGGAATATTGTAAGCAATAGACAATTCACGACACTTTACATACGAATTATCAAATACGCCGTGAGAATAGTAAGTCACGTCCGTCGGATCGTAACCGCCCCAATTGTAGGTGTACCATAAATATTCGTCGCCGCCAATCATTTTCGTATTGGGCTGTCCGTCGGCTGTCACCCCTTTAAGTATAATACCGTTATCATAAACCCGTTCGCCACCAGGTCCCTGTGATCCAATGAGAGGAACCATGCTGCCCGAATTATCTACATAATACGTCAAACCGGCGCCTTCACCATTGTGATACTTCAAACTTTCCTTGATTGCTCCCCGTCCCATCATGTACTGGTAAGGAAGATTCATCACAGCGCCTCCAATGCGATAATCAAACGATACGTCAAGCGCCACATTCTTGTATGATAAGGTTGTAGCAAATCCTCCAACCAATTTCGGCATAGCATTCCCTACTTTCACCGGCGCATCGGTCAATTGGTAATAGCCATCGTCGCGAATGATAAAATTACCATTCGCATCTTTCTTCGGCGCCAAGGCATAAATGTCTCCAGCCGGTTCTCCTACTTTGGCATAGAGGAAGGCGGAGCCGTTATCCCAGTTTGAAAACGTAATTTGATCGACGCCGTCAATCAGTTTAGTTACGGTATTTTTATTCCAGGCTAAATTACCGCGCAATTCCCATTTCCAATCTTTGGTGGAAACCGGAGTTCCATACAAAGAGAGTTCAAGCCCTTGGTTTTTCAATTCTCCTACGTTCAAATAAATACTTGATCCGCCGGAAGAAGCAGGCATGGTGGTTTGAAGAATCTGATCCTGTGTCCGGTTGGTATAATAGGTCAACTCAAAACCCAAGCGGTCTTGAAAGAATTTATTTTCCCAACCGAACTCCCATTCAAATTTCTTTTCTGGACGAAGGTTCTGATTTTTTAAATCGGCATCCACACTGTTATAAATCCATTGTCCTCCCACTGTTTGTTGTGTATAAGCCGGATAGGCTGCATAAGGAGGAGGACAATTCCCTACAACGCCAAACGATGCGCGGATTTTACCATAATCGTACCACGAAGGCAATTTATCTTTCCATAATTCGGTATAGATAGCGCTTCCGCTCACCGACGGATAGTAAAACGTGTTTTTATCAGGTTTCAATGTGGACGATTTTTCCTGACGGATAGTCCCATTCAAATACGCCCAATTGTCGTAAGAGAAACTCAAATCTCCAAAATACGCTGCTTTCAGAAATCTTGTAACAGTTTGATTTGCACTTAATTGGCTATTACTTGCATTCAAATTGAACCAGTTTTCTACCGAAAGACCGCCGTTCGTGCCGGCAGAAACGTTATATCCGTCTTCCGTACGTCCCATCCAACCGACATTTGCGTTCAATCCTAATTTATTAGTCAGTTTGGTATCATAATTCAGCATAACATTACCATAGATAATCGTGTAATGATTATTGGCAATTGAGTAATACCCCTGGTTTGGACTGAGGGCTATAGGTTGAGACACATTTTCTTTATCCTCGATCTTATCGGTCGTATAATCCGTTGCTAAACTTCCCTTAATGGTAAGCCCTTTGATGATTTGCCAACTGGGTGTGACATTCGCCAGTAACCGGTTGGTATCGTCCGAATAGTTTTTATCCAAGATGTTCCAGAAATATTCCGATACCAATGAACTGCAAGCCGGAGTCCATTCATACCCTTCATTGGGTGTCAGATTGCTCGGATCATTATAGGCTAAATTCATGTATCCCAAGCTTGTTCGTGTGGTTCTACGTAAATAATTCACATCATCAAAAGCTCCGAACATCCCGCTGGTGTTATTCAACAGACGACTCAGACGGTACGGAGGATTATTGACGCTTTGTATCATATAGGTCACCCCATAACTTAACTTGATCGTATTGCTTACATTGTAGTTTCCGGTCAAGTTGAAATTATTTTTCTTGAATGTGGAATTGTACTGGGTAGGCTGATTGTCGATATACGTATAGGAAAAGCGCATGTTCCCTTTTTCCGAAGCATTGGAAACCGCCAGGTTGTATTGCTGGGTGACGCCGGTACGGAATACATCATTCCAGGGTTGATCATTGATCGGCGAGTACTTGCGAAGCGTCCCGTCATAGTAAAGTACATTTTGGCCATCGTATTTCGGGCCGAAATACAAGGTAGTCGGATAGTTTCTACGGTAGGTAGCTCCGTTTCTATCCGTCCAGTTTTGCCAGCTATCCTCATCCACTCCGTATGCGTAACGATCCGGCGCCGGAATCCCCGGTCCGTATTTTGTTTGATATTGAGGCATGTAAGCTACCGGATCGAACGTCAGGCTGGCACTGAAATCAACGCCTGAACCCATAGAGCTTCTCCCAGACTTGGTCGTTATCATTACCACCCCGTTGGCAGCTTCCGATCCGTACAAGGCAGAAGCGGCAGCGCCTTTCAATACGGACAAACTTTCGATATCTTCAGGATTGATATCCGCTAAACCGTTCGACTGTATGCGCTGATTCGTCCAGTAACCGTCCAAATTGGCATCGCCATTGTGAAGAGGCACTCCGTCCAGAATGACTAACGGCATGTTAGTCTGGGTAAGAGAATTTATTCCCCTGATATAAATAGAAATTGCGCCCTGAATACCGCCCGGCGACGTTTGAACGCGCACCCCGGCTGCCTTGCCGTAAAGAGCGGAACCTAAATTTGGCGCTGCCGCAACCGTTAAATCGCTCGCATTTATTGTGCTGACCGAATAACCCAAGGCTTTCGCCTCTTTCTTGATACCAAGCGCCGTCACAACAACTTCGTTCAGACTTTTGGTATCCTCTTTCATTGTTACGTTAATAAGCCTGTGGTTTTCCACCGCGATTTCCTGAGGCAGATATCCCATATATGAAAAGACCAATACTGCATTTACCGGTACCTGTTGAAGGGTATATTTACCGTCAACGTCAGTAATTGCTCCATTAATAGCGCCTTTCTCCAGTACATTTACACCAATTAACGGTGAATTAGTCTCATCGGTAACCGTTCCCGATACCGTTACTGTTTGAGCGAAAACCAGTGTCGTACAAGATAGCAGCATTGAAACAAAGAAGCCCTTGATAAATTTGTGCATAGGTTGTTACAATTAATTTTAGTTTAATCAGTGTATGAAAAAAGATTCCTTTAAAATAGTCATTTTAAACAAACCTGTTTTTTTTAATAAAACACGTACAAATATAAACATTTTTTATAAATTACACAAATTTAATTAAATTTATGTGAAATTATTTTAATTTTTAGATTTTTTATTTATTTTTGTATGTTCGTTACTGCTCACCTTCTCTGTATAGAAAAGTGATGAGCAGTAACCACGATATTCTTTATAATTTTGCCGGGAATCAAAACTTTGGCTATATGTAGTAGCCTGAAAATCAGCGATTCAATGATA
>Ga0123357_10003192_pt1 | contig 18668 bp, 13 predicted proteins | sample TergutEmb28metaG_FD_89873 | JGI IMG/M metagenome (GOLD analysis project Ga0123357, IMG submission 89873) | Embiratermes neotenicus P4 segment gut microbial communities from Petit-Saut dam, French Guiana - Emb289 P4 | ecosystem: Host-associated > Arthropoda: Insects > Digestive system > Gut ...
CTAATGGAACTAATTATAACATATCCGTAGCATAAGAATAGAAACCCACTATGACATGTGTACATAGACAACTAATGACAATCCACTTGTAACAGCCCTTGGTCATGATACCCAATATAGAAAAAACGAGATCTCGTTACCCCCAGTACCCTCAAAGAACACCCCACACAGCTTGTACAGCTGCTCTGTAAGTCAAAGCACAACCTGAAGATGGCCCACATATAGGGCCGAAACATGTAGTTGTATTCCTACTGTACTACTAGGTGAAATATAGTTGTGTTCGACTGTAAGTATAATAAACTAAATTCTTTGTAGATTGGCATGTTGGTTCGCATACCTTTGTTATAGTGACTCCCTGAGGAAGGCATCTCGGTGCCGAAACATGTAGGAGTTGATGTCATGAATGGTGTATCATAAAGTGCATACGTTGGATGATATAATGATTGGCGTATGCGCTGTTTATGTTTATTTACTCTCGTACACTCTTACATGTAAACTGCTGATACTTAAACTTGTATTCAATTTAAGTCATTCATAATGGTCCCACTGGGTCGAAACGTGTTGGAGATACGTGTATTAATACAGACAATTGGGTAGTCCCAGCAGTAGTGTAGATGGCTGTTTTAAACCTCCTGAATGATTAAGGATATACACTGTAGAAATGCAGTACTACATTGTATGTGGGTTTATTGCTGTTTCATGCATTACCACGACTGTCATGAAGGGACCCTACATCGCCTTTTATACAGACTTTGTATCCTTTTGAACAAGGCAATTCTCACCGTCGGTAGAGAATTCAGCTCTTGCTCTGTGTTGTACATCCTACTGATTTTTGCCTCTGAACGATTTTCAGGTAAGTTCGCATAGTGTTGGAAGCAGACACGCCTCTAAATGCCCCCCCACACATATATGAGGTTAATAATGCGTGGAGCTGTACCTCCACTGCCACATATGTTTTGAGGGTGCGCCCAAAAGTAACTTCACTTGCTTTTACCATGCAATTGCAATTAACTTACGGAAGATTGTCTTCATGCAGAGATTCGAAAGCGGAACCGCTATAGTATTATCACCGCTTCCGTACAATTTTGTAGTGACCGTGCATGTAGATCTGTCTTACCGCGAGACGATTTCTGTTGCGTCCAATATTTTATTCCCTGCATTGTCCACTGCACACAGTGTACACTGTCGGCTATACACTGAGGCATTGTGGAAGGAATAAATTTGTGTCATTCATTGTAGAACTTCACTTTTCGTGATGTTAGAGGTCGAGCATACTTGGAGGAAGATATAAGGTCTATTCGACTGACAGGGCATGATGTTTCATGTCTGTCCCTTACAAACCAGCCGTAGCATTTTGTATTCTGTGACAGGAGGTCATGTGGTCTGGAGACAGCACGTTCCTTTGAAATTTTCGTAAATTTATATCAGGCTGTATGACGTCAGGACTCGGTTTCTGGTAATCGCTTTGGGTACCTCAAATATCGCTTAAAAAAAAAATCCTGGAAATGCGATTGACGCTGGAGAAGAAAGCTGCGGCATAAATTTGAGTGAACAATAAGAGCACTTGGACGAGAGTAATGAGCATCGATAAACAAAAAATTGCCGCCCATTTCTTTTTTATGTTTCTGTCTCGTTACTTAATTGAACAATACATGTCAGGTTCAGGATACTGGATCGGACCTTAGTAAAGCCTCCAATCTACGCAATATACAGAAAACCGCCTACGTCTATATCATGCATGCTTTGAGCGGTACTCGAACCGGTTCTTCCCTTGTTCAAGCTGTGCTGGACCAGCGCACATGACTCATAGACTGATTATGAAGTGAACTCACTAAACGTGGGAGCAATTCCGAGGTTGATCCAAGGACTTTTTGTTGGATAATCAGCTGTATCCTGCATTCGGTAACTTTTAGTGATTATTTTTTCATCTCTCTTCCGATTAAGAGGTAGCTTTCCTCTCCCGCCATATTATCCCGCTCGCAAACTGTGATCACATCACAATACGACAAGAATATTCTGACACTGTGAACGCTGCTAAAGATCTTAAAAAGAAATCATGCGCAGATGGCCCAATTCAGAAGTGTGAAATTCCTACAGTTGCTTGAAAGAGAGACAGAGGGTGAGGAGTAAGAAGCTAAGTAGGCCTACTAGCGAGCGAGCTGTTGAGTTAGTTGGCCCGCGGTCTCGGTGTAGTTTAGTGCGACACAACAGAAGCATAGCCCACACACATGACAAGACACTTCTGTTTTCAGCGGCAAGATACTTGATAGGAAGGAATACACTGAACACTGGATCGGAATGGATTTTGCATGTCAACAGTCTAAGTGTCACGTTTCATCGCTGCGGATCATTGTGCCACTGTGAGTAGGCTTATATTAAAGATTACAATTTATGTTGTGGGGTGGGCCACAACTAACAAGAACTAATTTGTATAGGTGCTGTTGTTATTGAGTCATTGTCTGTTAATAGAGAATACGTTTGTAACTGCGATAATTCTCAACGATTAATTTAGCATTGCTAGGGGCAAAGATTGAAGGCTGTTGATAAAAACAAAACTGAACTTCGACATGAGAGATCAACTTCGTACTTATGAACTGATAACAGCACAGTTCAAGTATGTATGCTACTAAACAAAGATTATTTTACGTAATGAATCTATGTTGCAGATTAAAAACTTTCTGAAGAATGGTGTGAAATTATGATATAATTTCTTCAGAAAGGAACAGCTACAGAGGAATGTGTCTTCCAATTTTACGCGCAGGATTGATTACAACAGAATTAACTCACAGCTATGAAAAAGTGGCTGAAACGTACTGCTAGAAGGCGGGTTAGGGCTTACAATGGAAAGTCTGAATTCTGGTAAAACGGTTATTACTAAGAAAACTATTTAAAAAACTGACAAATTTAACAGAGACTGTGCTGTTTCAACGACTTCGTTACAACGCTTGAAATGTTAGGAGGCATGATATAAGGGAAAGAAGGCACACGATATATGCGATCAACATAACTGCGAACATGTACGTACACACAATCGAAAAGATGCTTTCAGACATAAAATGCATCATGTAAATATATAAAAAGTAACGGAACAAAACTAAAATGCGAAACCCCCTAAAGCAAATGCGAAAGATAAATACACTCTTTCAGTTGGCCTTACTATTTTTTATTACACTACCTTAACTAGCTACATATTTCGCCACTTTCCTTTCATCTTTAGGCAAGTTCAGTTGTCAAAATTAAGGCACACAAAACATGCAGTGCCACACTACTTTGGGTCGCAGGGTTTATATATATATATATATATGTATACGCATATTACATATAATATAGACATATATACTGTGAGCCTCAATACAGTGACAGTATTATTTGAAGTTAAAAATATGTAATTATATGTAACTAACATATGTAGAATATTGCAGCGTTGTTGATTGCAAATGATTTGTCGTTCTTATGGTGGATCGGAAATGAAGCATGCACTTCGTCGTTTTTGTATTTTCTCGCTGTATGTGACATGTGCCGATATCGTCAGTATGTTGTGTCGTTATTTTCAGTTCTATATACTTCTAGTTGCAATGTTACGTGGGCTGTGGCAGTTGTATGACCGAACTCCCTATAAAGCAGTTTCATTACAAATGCAAGTTAATTGGCCTGCAACGAGGCTGCGGTGTGCCATGTCTATATTGGTGAAATACTCACCAAATAGGAAGTCTAGCTATAGTGCGACATTACGGTTACTTTAAATGCTGTTTGATACTCTACTGAGCGTTCGAAAACTAACAAACACTCAAAAGACTATTGTGACATAAGAGGAAGGAGAAAAAAGGAGGCTGTAGAGAACTAAGTGATAAGAAGTTCCATAATTTCTGCTCTTCACCACATATCGTTAGGATGGGACATGTAGCATCGTAAATACCATAAATACAACAACACTCTAGAGCCAAACCCCGAAGTGAGGAAACCAACTGGGAGACCCGGGTTTCGGTGGAAAGGTAACATTAAAACGAATTTTAAAGAAACAGGATTTGATGACGCATACTGGATTCGTCTGGTTCAGAGTAGTGGTCGGTGATAAGCTTTTGTGAAGAAACTTCCATATTTCATGAAAGGCGTTTCTCAATTACCTGAGCCATCGTTTGCTTTGAAGAATTTCTCTAGTCAATGAAAATGGCTGGTTTGTGTCTTTTACATCACCGTTTTCTTATGATTATATGACAGTAGATTCAAACGAAAATGTGGCATAGAATTCAGCTTGTAGAATTATATTAGTTGAAAATTTTAAACAGGGTACAATCAAAAGTTACTGTAAATAGAAAATTCGAGAACAGACCTGCCAGAAGGCTTTCTTGACCCTGGAAGAGGGTGCCTAGAAGTTGCCCCAAACGTCGGTCAGGAATTACCACTCTATCCAGCGTAATAACCCAACAGAGCGCAGATATTAGGTACTTCGCGGCGGAAGCCTAAAATCACACAAAGACTTAAGTGTTCTGTTCATCCTCAGCCTCTTCTGGTTTCGGACACTCTACAATAAAGCTGGTGTATTCTGTTCAGTTTCAGTCTCTTCTGGTTTTGAACACTGTACAATAAAGCTGATGTGTTCTGTTCAACCTCAGTCTCTTCTGGTTTTGAACACTGTACAATAAAGCTGATGTGTTCTGTTCAACCTCAGTCTCTTCTGGTTTTGAACACTACAATAAACATGTAATTCCGGTTGGGCGAGTTGAGTGATGATGATGATGATGCTGCTGCTGCTGATGATGGTATTATACAGTGTTAACGTATTTGTCATACAGTGTACAGTGTACAGTATATAGTCGCGCATGCAGCAGTCTGGCCCGTGTGTTTGCACGTCGCTGTTTTACTTGCTGGCGTAAGAATTGTTGTGCCAACATTTGTGTTGTCGTCGTGTTTCCCTTACATTAATTTATATAAGGCAGTACCAAACAGAACAAAAAAATAGGCGATCACCAACTTCTTCACTAATTTTTCTGCCTTTCCCATTACCTTTCACCTTGCTTCTTATTATCATCCAATCAACGTACAGCCACAAAAGTCGACGACATCTCCTAACCAGCAACACTGTTTCATTCCTATTCATTATCAATTGGGCATATCAATTATCTCGATCTTGTGTTTTTTTTGTTTTTCTAATCCCAGTTTTCCTGTATCGTAACACTGCGCATCATAGTTTCACCTTTCAATGTGGGTTTTAAGAACCAACTCCTACAAACGGAAAGGGTTTGTTGTATAAATTTCATTCTTGTTTAGGATAACTGCCGATACTGAAATGCAACAGAATTAATGAGATATAGGTACTGCTTTATATTTTAGTGATTTTTTTTAATTATCATGATTCTATCGCGCTACTTATGCCTACTTTATTGCGGACTACAGTTTTATAGCTATAATACGTAAATTACTCTGTTACATGATTTTGTACGTGGTGTGTAAATCCGAAAATGTAAGACAATACAGTTATAAGCAATGTAATTCTAATACAGAAATTTAATAAGCCGTGTGGAAATTCCTAATTTATGTGTAAGGAAGGGTACTTAAGTCTACGTCTTAAGGCTGGGTGATAGGTGTTTTGGATCAGGATAGAGAGTGCTAGTGTACTACGTAATGTAAGACTGTACTGGGTGCCAAGTGTTAACACCACAATACCGAACTCAATAATAATCTAGCCACTGGTTTCGAAAATAAAATATGGCCACACCGGACAATCAGACGTGACCCACCCAATCTGTATGAATTTTATGAACTATATGGAAGTAGTCAATAACGGATCATTCGGCTGTCTGAAACTACTCTAGCCACAGTGTTCAATAATTTTTTTATTGTTGAAACGGCAGTATTGTAAGAATTACTGGATTATTTTACGACACTGTGCCAAACTCTACATGCCATGATCTTCAGTAATGAGTAGGTTAAGAATTGTAAAGAAGCGGCCGTGGCCCTTGTCGCGGTATTATTATTATTATTATTATTATTATTATTATTATTATTATTAACATTCATAGGTCCGTGCATCGCTAATATATTCGCACAGTACAACCAACAAGATGCAACGTTTCACAATTTATTTATTTCTGTAAGACGTTCTACATGTTTCAGACGGGTTTTCCGTCCATCATCAGGAGCTCAAAACTGCACATGCTGCACACACTGCTACCTGCTGTTAGCCTGGCTAGCAGCAGGTAGCAGTATTGGTCTGACAAATACCTGACGTTGTATGTGAAGTTTTGAGCTCCTGATGATGGATGGAAAAACTGTCTGAAACATATAGAGCGTCTAACAGAAATAAATAAATTATGAAACTTTGCATCTTGTTGGTTGCATTCTGCGAATATATTTTGGTGTTGTTTACGGAAAACCACATATAGCTGAATCAGGATAGCCAGAATGAAGTCCTAGGCATCAAGAAGCTGTGCTCGGTACGTATGAGAAGATCACGGACTTAACTTTACAGAGTTCTTTAAATGCGGGACTGAGCTGAACTGAACACTGCGCTACGTGCGTCATGGGTCGCCTTAGGAACGGTGTCGTCCGCTCTGCAGCGAGCGGTGGAACGATAAAAGAAAACATGTATAATAAAGATTGTTAATATACATACACCGTACGAGCGGGTTCCGCTTTAAGCTGTAGAATTCATACAGGAATATTTCCATATCATTAGGAAGGCCAGTGTGGGGCCAGTGAATGAAATATGCATGACAGGACTCGAAAAGTAAATTGGGACAAAACAAGGCATAATAAATAAGGGAAGACGATGGAAGCAGCGGCGCCGGGGGCTGACCTGGGAGCAGTTCTTCTTCATTCTCATACAAAGGGGAGTAATTCTCGTTAATTGAATGAAAAGAGTTCTCTGTGTTGCGGCTGTAGATCTTGTTCCGTATTATAACAATACATATTTGGCTTTATATTACTCTACTTAATCTGCAGTTCCATTAAACTTTATTCCCTTCACAAGTAGTTAAAAATGGGGCTTTGAAGTGTGCTAGAAGTTCGCTAATACGGTAAGAGACAGAGCAGTGGTTTACTTATAGATACTGCCAATTGCCGACATCATGAAGCGTCAGTACCAGTCGACTGAAATTTGAGTATGGAGCACTGGTGGAATGACAATGATAGGGGAAAGCCGAAGTAACATCTATAAGAAAAGCCTCTCCATGTGACACATTCTGCACCACGAATCCCATCTAGACTGACCTGGGATCGAAAACGGGCCTCCGTGATGAAAGGCCGACGACAAACTGCACAATCTATGGCACAACCAGTAGGGCGCATATGAATGGCAATACTGTGACATTTTGACAGGTAGACTGACTTTCTATTCCAATTCATTTTGCATACAGTAACAGCGAATATCCCCGTCCAGTGGACAGCATTCCTCCTCCGTACTCGGGATGTCCCGGGTTTATACCTACGCCTGAAGACAAGCTATCCTGATTGCCGTTGTCGCACTCGGTCCCACCAACAACTGCCGGATTAGTACCTAGAATTACATCACGACCGCTTTCTTCTAAGCCTTTCCAGCTACCTTTCCAAGCTATTTATTCTGAGATCTGAAGGTAAAACTAATCAAAGCATATGGACGGGACAGGAAAACCTTCCCTTGATATTAGTGTTTTAGACGGTATATGGAGATGGGACGGCGCCCTCGGTACAATGTTTAGGGTTAGGCCTGGAGGTTCGAGAAATCGTAGTTCATTTCTGGCACAGACAAGAGATTTACCATATTGATGGAAGATATCTCGTTGTGTCATTTGACATAGCAGTATGGTAATAATTAAAAGAGTCAACACAACTATGGTCATTATAAAATCAATATCCTTGTTTCGGCTCATCCTGAGTCATCATCAGGCCAACAATAGTGTATAAGAAGTGATTAGTTTTACTGCACTCATAAATTGCCACTCCGCGGACAGAGACCTTATTTATTATACAGTCTTAGTAACTGTACTAACAGTACACTAATATTAATGCAATTCTTCTATCGTTTCGACCATGATGAGCTGCATTTTAATACAGTTACTAACTATATAACAGGAATTAAAATATATGTGCATGTGTGTGTGTGTGTGTGTGTGTGTTTTTGTGTGTATGCGCGCGCGCGCGCATTTAGCTCGTTGCTTTAACCGATTTATTACTACTCAAAGTTGCTATGTTTGGTCTTTTATCTTCAAGTGACCAACATTAAAACATGCCTGTTCACATGGCACTGCACTGTGCTACAAATTGGCATATGCGTGTCTAAAAATGTTGTTTATCTTCGCAATATGGTGATTACAATTCGGGAGGATTTCCATTTGGAATCTCCACTGGAAAGAGATTATCCTCACTGAGGGTCTCCGTGGTTTTTCCTCAGTCTCGCGAGGCATTTCCGGGGACTAAGTTGCCATTCAGCCAGAATCTCTTTCATAACAAAATGACTCTTCCTCTAAGGAGAGATAGTTATGGTTTTTATAGCACCCGGTAGTACATTTTGTCCGAGACGATGGAACCAACTTTATGCCCTACACTCCATTTCTCTATAATAGTTCTCCCATCTGAGCTGTAGATCTCAGATGTGGTCTCCTCCTTTTTACTAGCAACTTCTGACACACGCAACATGTCGCCCCTTCCCATCCGCTTGGAAACTAAATCGTCCCTGTAGTTCAATATCGTCGTTGATTAATATGTCGTTAATCAGACTACTTTACAAGATCCGTTCTTGCATCCGCGAGTGTAAATTAAATATAAAGAGGGAGTTTAGTTTCAAATGTTACAAAACATCAGTCTTAACACACAACTAATACAGCAGTACTGTGTTCCATTAAAGCTTAATATTAACATACTTGCAGAGAGAAAAAATTATACTCTTAGCCACAGTCAACTGTGGATGCTGCATAAACGAGATTTTAAAAGCTGATGCTTCCAAGACATGAAGAGTAATTAAGGCGCTCATAAAGCTTATTAAAATGAAAGTTAACTTCTAGTAAAGTTAAAGGGAAACCCAGCTAGTAAGCCTTGAACAGCATTAAGTGCTGAAAAGGCTTACATACCAGGCCTCTAGAAGCGACTTCTTTATCTCTCTCCCCGAGGTCATATTTCTCCCACCCCACCTCTCCCGCTATGGTGGGACTTACAAGTCGAGATGGTCAATATTGCAACTCCGACCTCAGATCATAATTTTTTTAAGCTCCGACACTGAAGATGGAAATAGCAAAATGAAGACGATTCATGTCTTATGGGATGCTACGCCGTGGTGACTGGCAAATAGTTGCCGACGTTTCGAAAGAACGCAGTGCCTTCATCTTCAGGATCAAACAGAGCCAGTCTCTTTTTCGCATCCTTGAATGCGAAGACTCACTGCTCGTTTGAAACGAAACGTCGCCGACTGTGTACCATTCAACACGGCCTATTATCCCGGAGGACTTCAAGCTATAAAAAACACTACTGTGAGAACCTCGAACTTCGCAAATAGAAGGTTCCTCCGAAAAGTCAACATTTTAATCGTTGAACAGTTGCGATATCGAGCAGAGGTTACCCCAAGTTTGCAAACAAACCTCAGCTCAGACCACTATCGCCATCTCCCTAGACAGTCAGAACCGAACAATTACTCATGGAATGCCGGGTTCAGATTCCAGCCAACTTAGTAACTAACAGCTTGGCTTTCTTTAAAGCCATTATTAACGACGTCAGTTCATAAGTTTATACAGTGTCATAGGTATGTGAATGAATGAATACGAAGCACTATTGGAATGATGAGAGGAGACAACCAAAGTACAGCGATACCTCGGCTAAAGAAGATAATTCTTTCCTGGGTCACATTCGTTAGCGGAAACGTGATTTCCCGTAGGTTCCTATAGAAAATCGTTTAATTCATTCTGGGTGCTGCCCACTATTTAAAGATAAGTTTTATAAAATACTAAAAAGCACACTATAAAAGGGTAAAAACTCACCAAAGGCTGAGATGAACAGCTACCCAATTGGATGAAGGAGAATGGAAAGTAGAAAGAAAAACTGACAATCTTTACACTATTATACTGAAAATATATTATACAATACACTTTATACTATTAAACTGAAAATATGTACACAACGTTTTTACTACTCTTCTTCCAAATTTTCAAAGTTTATTCAAGGTAAGTCTCCTCTTCTTCAGTAGCTGGCCTCTGTCTCTTTGCTAAAGGAGAAGTCGAAAATTTGTCCAAAGTTGATTGAACTTCTCTTAAGCTCCTGGAATGGCCCGACCGTTCGTTTGCTGCTTTATGATAGCGCGCGCATCCACTAAAACATTCGTTAGCCGAATCAATATTCGTTAGCCGAGTCCGAAAACAGCGAAAAAAATCTTCGTTAGCCGAAAAATTCGTTAGCAGGGTCACTCGTTAGCCGAGGTATCACTGTATTCCGGTAACAGCCTGCCCCATTGCCACTACCTCTAAATAATTAACGCAGGAAAAACTGTGGGAGCTAATACAACACTTCATCGAGGGAAGGAAACAAGCAAAGTGCTTCTCCAGTGTAGAACCTGATTAAATTCAGAAGGCACTCGAATCCAATGTCCGAAATGCCCGGTTTTCTCCTCAGTCTGTCCAGGCGGTCGGAACAACAGGTCACTAACGTTTCCTGTTTCATTTTTCCGAAATGAAGTACCGGGATAGAAAACATTGCCAAGAGTGGCGATGAATGAAGGAAGAATGTCAGAAAATCAGCATAATGAAAGTTACAAAGGATATGCAAATGCATATACAACAATAATAACAATAATAACGATAACAATACAGAAACCATAAACGATGTCGTACAGCACAGCGCGGAAGTTTACAGTAGGAGGGGCGGCACGAAATGATGCCTCCTTTTTTTTTTCTCAGGAACTATTATGACAGTTATAAAGAAATTTACTCATATATTTCATCGTGGATATATCATTTACAAAGATGGGATTATTTTGCCACAAAGTTCCCCTCATTATCAACAGACAGGCTGTATGCCGCTCACGTAAAACTTTTTGCTAAGGCACTGCGTGGCCTGTCACCAATGCCCTCTTCACTGCTCTTAAAACGACGGAACTAGCGTCTAACCGAGCTAATATCTATGGCATCCTCACCATACACGCTTCTCAGACGTCTATGAATACCTATCGGACTGGAGCTTTCCGTAACAAGAAATTCAATCGCCATTCTCTGCCTAGTACGTATTCCAACATCATCCGCCATTTGCACTGCTACTGTGCTGAAAACAAGTGACTGACTGGAGCACCGATGATGCTGGTGAGGCTGGACGGTGTCGCTATCCGCTGGGTGAGGCAAAAACTCTACCCGGAGCCACATTGAAAATATATTAAAAAATGGCGGCATTACTTTCGTACCGACCTTCAAACTATCAAATTCAGGAGGAAGAGTCTTCTTTCAGAGCCATACTTTGCAGTTTGTACAAGCGCGGCGGAACAACACATTCGAGAATTGATATTTTTTCTTTTGCGCTTGGAATTTTCATATTAAGTGATCCACATATGTGATATGTTGCAAGAAAAGTATTAATTTTAATCAAGCACGAATAATGCGCTCCCTGAGGACGGTCTGACTGCACCGAAACATGTCGGAGCTTTTTTTAATGTAAATTTTAATATTGTTTTTAAGACAATCACTTGTGCATTAGTTGGTGAATAAAAAAAACTTTGATAATATCACGATGCACAGTACGAATGTGAAAATTAATGTTAATATCTGTGTACTTTTTTTCGAGACGATAATGGAGAATGTACATGTGCAGCAGAACAAGGCTGTGCGTTCCAGTTCTAACATTAATCGACGGCTGCGGCAGTGACAAATGGGAATACTCCAGCACGTTGGGACGGCCGGTGCTTCTCTGAGAAGAGCAGAGTTCTGTTCCCGATAATGCTGTGCGCACTACTGCCACTGAGCGCTGACACGTGTACCACGCAAAAATGAAAGCTCTCTAGGAATACGTTTCCGCATCTTCCATCCTCCAGGTAATCGTCCAATAACATCTCTTCGGACAGCTGTAGAAGTCGACAGGAGGCCAGAAGTTTGAAAATGAGCTGTAGGTAGACAGGATTTTCGGCGGAGGTTCCGAGAAACTTGCACAACGATCGGAAATGTAAGTGGGATTGCGGCGTGACTGTAGACACCGTAGGACCGCTGGCACCTAATGCCTTCTATCCAAAACATTATAGTGCCTACTGGTGATGACAAAGCATTTCTGATCTATAAACTGAATCTCTGTGTATTATCGAGGAGTTTTAAATATTTATATTGCTCAGGTTTCAAAGTATTTGGCGGGTTCAGATGTTTATGATGGTACAGTATGTGTACAGTGTATTCTACGCAAATGACGTCATTCATTAGGGACTGTTGTGAGAAAAGGTGGGCTGAAGCAATGTTTCGGAAAAATGTTTTGATGTGAGAACACAAAGTGAAAAAATCTACTTATAATCCAGTTTTTGCAGTTCCCATCTTATTTTTCGCTAGTCACAACGTATACCTATGCAACACTATCTTAAATATAAGACCCCGTCCATTGAATGACCCATACTTGATACGAATAGCGTCATCAAGTAAAATCAGTATTATAAATGTATTCTGCTGGGTCCATAGATTGGGAGATTCCGCGTACATCAGCTCAATCTAAACGTACCTACAGAATGGGTAGATAATATTAAAAGAAATGTTAGAAAAATCGCGTTCATTATTCCAGGGCTTTGTTCAATGGGGTATTAATTTTTAACTCATAACAAGTACAAGTTCCATATCACAAACGAACGTTCAATTCGTATATTCATTGAAATTCGTATATAAAAATTACACAAATTTCTACAAACTACCATTTTGTCTCAGCACTTACTAGAATACAGTTAATGGCCTTACTCTTCAGACCGACGATATTACTTCTATCTGATAACGCAAACAGGTTCAGCCTCCGAAACGTCGTGTATATGAAGTGTGTTTTAGGCAATGGCCAATGCCTAACGCATTGTCCTTATCCTTAAAACGAATCACCCGTTGTCACAGATATTTAGATAATCACTGCTCAGTTTCTTCTCATCTAGCATGCTGGCCACCCATGATACAGAGAAACAGACAGTGTAACACTGTGACATGCCACAAAACAGAATACAGCCCTATTCGTAGCAGCCGCAGCAGTGGTGCTAGACTTCTGGCTAGGTCACTAAATACTGTATCAAGCTATTCTCATTGTCGCAATTGACTGCAAGTTACGACCACGGCCGAACATGTTACAACCCTATCGGCCATGGTTACGATTGTGGCCCTAGCAGAGCCTGCAACCTGAACAAAATGGAACATAAACTTACTAAGACGCATCTGGGGGCAGGCATAAATATTTTGTGACAAAGTGAGGTTGGGTCAAGTCACTATTATGAGCGACGGAGCAGCCATTATTGGCCTTCCAAACAATTCCAGTGGATCGTAACGTGATGCTGGGTTGCTGAATGAATTCCTTTATAGGCTGAGAAACATTACGCCACATATACTACCAGGAACGTCGAAAGCATTTTGGAACTGCAGTGGCGAGACGGAATCCTTGCACGAACATATCACTGTGGGTGACTACGCTCTCTAAATTGCGATCACGACACGAAACAGCCCCCTCCCCCCACATACGTACATATCTAATGTTATCGTATAAATAATAAAATTTTAATTGTTTAGTGTATAAAGAAACCAAAACGAGAGCTTACATCCTGATTCAACAAACCTAGGCAATTAAAAGCGACGTTTCCTACGAAATCTTTCGACGAGTTTTAGTGTGTAACAACGAACACAATCTGTAAGGTCAATTATACTTCATTATATTTGAAATACAACAGTAACCAAAGCACATATTTCTTTATCTTCAACCGGATACAGAACAACACTGTGTTATAGAGATCGTTTAAAATTCTTTAAAAATGCAACAGAGTTTCGTTAGACTACTTCAGGGGGACAATAACAAAGCAAAAATTCATTCACGAAGAAATTATGGGCAGTTCTAGTGCGAGCAATGCTTGCTACCATTCAGTTTAGAGCCTTGTGTATGAAGGATGTCAAACGTGGCTCCTCACCCTAAAAGAGGTGTCAAATCCTGCGCTAAAGCCGACTCTATTCCCCTGTCCTGTCCTTGTCGCTATCGCAACTGTTGCAGGTTCTGAATACAGGTAAATGCTGAATTTATGATAAAGAATAGCACACAAAGAAGTTAATGTTGGTACCTAATCCCACGCAGCAGAGTTCTTCTTGAGAAGTTAAAGGTCCTCAGCTAGTCAAAATACCCTGCTTTTAATGAAACTCGGAGTTTCCTTACCGCATTCACAAGTGTCCCAAACCTGACCCTATTCTGGACCAGATCAATTCAGTCCATCCCCCATCCAACTTATTAAAGATATATTTTAATATTATCCTCGCACCTACACCTAGGCCTTCCACGTGGTCTGTTTTCCTAAGGTTCCTCCACCAAACCCCTGCATGTACCCCTCATCCATACGTGCAACAAAAACCTAAATAAAATACAAAAATATTGACTCTCTGAACAGATTGGGACTGCTCACGGCCTACGTGATAGAGATCATATAGGTTTATCCCTGCTGTGTACAGGCGGTACACTGGTAAAGTAATATTTAGAAATTTGAACATGGGTTTCACGTAACAAAAATAATTTGCAACTTCACTTCTTACCCCATAGTGAACAATCAGAGAATCCACTATAAAACCAAGCAGTTAACACTGTTTGGAGAAATAATGGCTGTGTATTGTCAGAATCGTCTGAAACACACAGGTAGGCCTACATCTTTAGGCAAAATGGTGAGAATTGTAACATTAAGCTTAGTGATATATACTGTATGCTTAAGGGGTTAAACGGGGATTGGTTAAAGTAACGCGAAAGCTACTTAACTCATGCTCTCTCATTTCCTGCACTGATTAAGGATTTCAGTTGTTTTGAAGTTCAGCCCTGTCTTAACTCGGATCCATAAAATCAAGAATATTTTGGCAGGCAGAGTGACCGTCGCACTTAGAGGGAAGTTCACAGAGATAAAGATAATCTAGGGCTTCGTTCCAGACCACAAACAGAACAAAATCTGCTCACCTCAGTTGAGCGTCCTGCACTGTGCAATCGTAGCTGACGAATGCACGAAATCACCTTGACGTGTCGCTTCCATTGTTTGGTATTGCACTGAGGCAATACACATTTCTCTCGTTACTTCCTTCCTCCCTTCTTGTCTTTCGTTCTTCTCTCCACCTTCCTTTATTTAGTGACGCTGTGTCAGTACTTAGATTACGCTGTACCGAACGGGAAATTATAGAACTCGTATGGTCAGGATGGATGTGGTGGAAAGCAACAGAGAGCGATTTAAATACTATTATAGCACTTCGATTCCCGGCAAAGGTGCAGAATGTTTCCTTCTCCATAATGTCCAGACTGGCTAGGGCATACCAAGCCCTCTATGCCATGGTTAGCTTTGGGGGTAAAGGGGCTTGGTCGTGACGTTGACCATATATCTCCGTAGGTTACGGAGGTTAACCATTTCTGAAACTGTGCTACCACTTCCCTGTCAGCCTGGAGTGATAACTTTATCATAGCATCACCGAAAGAAGTGGCCTTCAATCTGCGTGTCTTGAAATTAGAGTAAATTGTACATTGTGTTTTATTTTCGATCTCGTTAAAATTTAAGCTAAGAAAATGGTTTCGCTAATGTAATTCGGTCTAGTAATCAGCACACACACATCACTTCTGTTGCCGTTTACCGACTCTGTGTGTTCAGAAAGGTCAGTCGGGGTTAAGAAATAAAGAAGCAGGTCAGGTTTCTTCGCAGCTGTGTTCTCCAGAACATGCTGCAGGTTCTCTAACCGCCACACCGCGGATGATGCATTTATAGAGACTGAGAAGCGGGAAATCCGAGGCGGTTTTAGTGCTGGTATCAGCGGACAGAATGAATTATGGACGTGTCGCATCGGCTGCAGTACGGACCTCTCATGAACGGAAAAGCGACACAATAGCATGTTGCTCTCTTAATCTTGAGGCATGCCTAAGTCCAGAAATGCGATTACAGTGATAGTTCTGAAACTTTCTGCAGCCACGTCTAACTTCAATGGCCTAATTCCCATAGGTCCGACCACTACTAACAACAAAAATATTATTATTATTATTATTATTACTACTATTACTATTAATATGTGCTTTCGTCACCATTCAATTTGTAGTTTGGCCATCTCCATAGATCAGTTTTGGTTCCTTTGCTTTTCAGAGTTTTTATGTAATTTGACGTCAAAAATATCATCCTTTTGCTGAAGACAAGCGTCTTTTTTTTGTTCAAGCATTTTTCAGTGATTGGTAATATTGCAATATGTTATCTGCCGTCTTTCCAGCTGATGTTTATATGAAACTAGAGCTATTTCTCGTAAAACGAAGTGCCATTTTGCCAGTACATTGACTGTACTCATGTAGTATGAATTGACTCTTTTCAGCGCTTCTAGGCACATAAATTTCCTTTCGTCAAAACACCAATATTATTTCTTCGCAAGCCATGTAACTACTAAGATTAATTCGCATCACTGCTTTTCTCTTTTTCCGCTGTGGACAGTTTTATTGATGTTGTCCTTTTCTTCGGTTACATCCAAGCATGAATGTACTTCTGATAAAGGGAATTACGTAATTGCGAGTGCTTTGGACTCTAATCAATCTGAATATATTTTGTAGCCTGCGTCACAGTATATTCCGCATCCCGGTGCCACAGTTCATTTTGCGGCCCTGCGCCACAACATACTTTGTAGCCTGCGCCACAGTATATTTTGCGCCCTGCGCCGCAAGACTTTTTTCAGCACAACCAGTATTAATACACCGACGTGTTATAATATTTAAATCTTCATACTAACACTAAATGACACTGTTTCGATGTTCTGTTATTTTATAAGTGTGTAATTTTCTAATTATCAGTTCCTGAAACACACAGCAGCATTCGAGTTTGGCAATGTGTTTGGTGAATTGCTGATACATTTAGTAAGTCACATTTTAACTGTAATGGTTGTGTAGAGCTTCGTGGTTGAAGGCATATCTGTTACTGGCTTGTGTTATCTATAATTTCTATGATTTCTTACTTGAAATATTTTTTGTAATAGCCCTTGTGGCTGTTCAGTCAGCGCATTAACATCAAGGAATTATTATTATTGTCATAATCATCATCCTTGTTATCACCTTTATGCAGGGTATTTACAATTATATACCCGAAACAAACCATGTTTCTAGAGTATATAGTGTTGCAGCTGTTCTGCATTTACAACTTGTGCTACATGTAATGTTATTTCGCCCGTGAAAGCTGTAATGTACTTTTAAATTAGTACTTTCCGTAGTATGTGTGCAGTGCCCAATATGACTGTTTTTTGTATTTCCTTAATTTCGTGCTTTTATGTTATGTTGCTCAGGTTTTGTCTGAGTGATTTTGACATGGTTCCAGTGGCCCCTCTTATTACCGGTATCACTTTTGCTTTCATATTCCACATGCGCTGAATTTCTATTATGAGGTCTTTACATTTTAAAATCTTCTCAGCTCCTTTTTTTAAAATCACATTTCTGTCTCCAGGAATTGCAACATCTATTAACATGTATTATTATTATTATTATTATTATTATTATTATTGCTGCTGCTAGAAAGTCATATTGCCAACTCGAAAATAAGTCCTATCAAGGGAAGAGTGGGTAGCTGTACGATGCTCCCCTCCCAAATTTTAGTGGGTCACTTAGTTTAAACTCTTTATCAGGACTGCATTATCGCCAGACAGCTCACATTTCACGATGTCAACTGAATAAAACTTCGAACTCCCTTGTCTTAAGCAGCGGGCAAACGATAAGAAAATAATGTTTACAGGAAAATGACGTAAGCTGAGGAGGTAGTGCCTTCATTAGGGCAGAGTCGTATAGGACCGGACACTGTCCACTACCACACAATGCTTATTGCCAGGTAACAGTGTTAGTTTTTAAGGACCAGAGCTGCGCCTTTTGTCGTCATAGAGGACAGTCAAAAGGAGCTCATGATTTGAGTCAGTCGAACGTTGTGAACAGGCGTTCCGATTCTGTCCAAGTTTTGAGTTAAGCTGTTTAATTTTGGAAGACCATATCAACTGATTATTCTAAGTAATATAATTGGCGAATACTAGTCTTCTATCGGGCGCCTCCCCGGGTAGCGGATAGGGGAATGCTCACGAGATATGGCGGGTACCGGGGAAATAAAATACCCGGGGCGGACCAAAACTAGCATTGCTGCCTTGCAGTTCGATACTGGCATATCAAGGGCTAGAGGAAGAAAACCTTGATAAAAAATCACCTGGTCCTCCAGGTTGGGGGTTGATGCAGCCCCCTGCTCATCGACAAAAAAGAAAATTGCTAAAAAGCCCATTAGAAACACTCTGGACAGATGCAACTTACGACATAAGCTACGTAAGAGGACTATACGATTAGGCACGCTGAATGTACAAGGAATAAGAAACAAAACGTGAGAAATTATAAAGGGTTTGGAAGAATTAAAACAAGACATTACAATATTAACAGAAACGAAGAAAAAAGGAAATGGAGTAGAAATACTAGGACCTTACTTACACTTTTATAGTGGAGTTCCAAAAGAGAAAAGAGCAAAGAGAGGAGTATCTATTTTAGTTAAAAAGAGATACAAGAGA
>Ga0123357_10003193_pt1 | contig 18664 bp, 11 predicted proteins | sample TergutEmb28metaG_FD_89873 | JGI IMG/M metagenome (GOLD analysis project Ga0123357, IMG submission 89873) | Embiratermes neotenicus P4 segment gut microbial communities from Petit-Saut dam, French Guiana - Emb289 P4 | ecosystem: Host-associated > Arthropoda: Insects > Digestive system > Gut ...
GCCCCAACCCCCCATGTCTCCCCTTCAAAAAACCCCCGAGCATGGGGGACCAGCGTGGAAATGCTGAAACAACCCTGCTGACGCAATGGGAAAAACTGCCCCCCCCCCCCCCCCAAAAAGTAATGTACCAGATCCCATTTTGTATCTTGGGCACTATGATCAGATATTAGTGGGTCTTGTGAGAGGCCTGGCTTAATACTGTAACCACACTTCCTGTATACAGGGTAATTCATAAGTCCCTCCGGGACTTCCGACCTCTGTGGTACAGTAGCCAGGATGGTCATGCCGAAGGGGAGCGTATCAACAGAGGGAGAGACTCAAGTTTCTGTCCAACCTTGGTGACACAGCAGATGTCAATCCTGTAATCAAGTTACTGCCACACATGCTGCAACATCTGGCAGTCAACAGCAGTGACTGGCTTCACAGTCCTTTGTCACAGCTGTCGTAAATCGCGTGGCATAAGGGGCAAGTACACATCCTTGATGTAACCCCATAAGAAAAAATCGCATGGGGTTAGGTCAGGTGACCGTGGAAGCCAGGGTAAGAAGAAGAAAGTCATTGTGAGTAGTATGCCAAATCCAACGACTGGGAAGATCAGCACTGAGGTGAACATGGACGTCAAAATGGAAGTATGGCGGGGCTCCGTCTTGTTGGAAAATGAAGTCCTCGCTATCTTCCTGTAATGGTGGCATTCATCACAATTGCAGCATGTCCAGGTAGTTGATACCGATAACAGATGGCACCGCAAAGAAAAATGGTCCGTAGACTTTGCAAGAAGAAACGGCACAAAACACAGGCGAATCACGGACGTGTCCCAAATGCGTAAGTTGTGACGGTTCACCTTACCACACATGAGACGTCGCCTCGTCACTGAGAACCAGCTTCTCAGCAAACCCGCCTTCGTCTAGCCGCTGTTGGAAATCCACGCAGAAGTGAAAACGATGATTGTGATCCTGGGGATTCAGCACCTGCAAAAGCTGCAGCTCGTATCCTCTCACGCGAAGACGTTTGCGCAGAATGAGCCAAACATTTGACTGAGGCATATGCAATTCCCGGTTCGCGTGATCTGTTGACTTCCGAAGGTTCCTAACAAACGTTTCTCCCACACGCACTACCTTTTCGGCCGAACGCCCCGGCCGGCCTGCTCGTTTCGCAGCGCACAGGCAGCCACTCTGCTGGAATTTCATTTACCACTCACGAATTGTTTTGTCCGTAGGTGGTTCTGTGTGGTACAGGGTCCGAAACCTCCGCTGCACTGTCACAATTGACTCAGTTTTGGCAAATTCCAAGACACAACGCTTTCATATTCTCTGTCGACGCTATGTTTCGTCATGACTGCCACCCTGGCGGTGAAACCTGCAAGTACGCCACGGCGCCTAGTACACAAAAAATCTTGGAGAGATTCTCTACCATTTGATATGCTCCTTTCTCCTGTGTCTTTCTTGGTTGTTGCGAAGCCGAGTTTGGCAGTTCCGGGGGGACTTACGAATTATCCTGTATAGTAGCCACATTCGTCCGCGCAGCTTACGCCTCGTCGACCACCCCGATGACGGCTGGAGCACGCTTCCACTCCCCCACCTACCGTCAATCATTGATACCCGTTTACCAATCTACACGGGATCACGATAGGGATATACAAATTGCCGTAAGAAAGGTTTATCAGTCACGTCCATGTAGTGCCAAGGTTAATGCATGGTGCTTCATTACGCACAGGTACAATTGCACCCTTCCACCCTCCCCCAAAACGTGGCAATATTGCACTAAAAATTTAGTTTTCGCGGAGTTAGTCCGTGTAGATTGGTAAGTAATAAGGATAAGATATATTAAAATGGCGCCCATATTACTAAAGGCGACAGAACATTCTGGTTCTACCACAAAACATGGAACCCAATTTGTACTGGTAAGTAGGAAGTTGAACATCTGTGACTGACTGTGACGTCATATCCTGTCAGTGTTGCTGTCGAACAACAAAAGAAGAGCCAAATAGCTGAGAAAATGGCTGTGTTAGCAGCGGCAGCTTTGCTCGATGAGCTAATGGGCAGAAATAGAAATATTGCGCCTAATGATAAGGCGAAAGAATTGAATTGGGAAGATCCTGAGGTAAAGTGTTTATATGTATTGTTCTGTGTTGCGGATGTAATACTGTTGCATGTGTGCAAGTCAGTCAATGTGTACGTGTTTCTGATTTCATGTAAGCGGGGTTGGCGTTTTTGAGCACGCAGTTTGTTTATTATCAGTGACTTTTTTCATGTTTTCAGTACTGCAAACTATATATGGTGAAATTTTGCCCTCACGACCTGTTTGTAAACACGAGAGCCGACTTGGGGCAGTGCCCCAAGGTTCATGACGACGAAGTTAAAGCTCTGTATGAAAAGTCCAACAGTTATAAAAAACAGCGGTATGAAGAAGAATTTATTCACTTCTGTCAGTGCATGTTGAATGAAGTGGAAAGAAAGATTGTTAAAGGCAAACAGCGGCTTGCTCTTATCGGAAAAGCTGATGCTGTGAGTATTAATGCCGATTATTTTGAGCTGTAGTTTTCAACAGATCGGTCTAAGTCTAGCTTACGGTCACCATAGGAGAGTTTTCGAGGTTTGCCAGGTCCATATTACCATACTCTCACTTGGAAGTTCTTGTACAAGAAAACAATGTCATATATATTTGGCAATGGTTATTGTGTAGCAGTACCACTGCAGACTCATATTTGTCAGGTACTGCATGGCCTGTTTGTCCAGGATTTGGCATACTAAGCATTTCTGAGTGTTTTATTTCCCGTTTCATTAGTAAGCCTATGTATAATGTATTCCCTTTGTGAAGTTAATAATTTTGAATTTGTTGCAGATGTAAAATTGATATATGTAAGTGATGAAGTGATGTAGTTCATAGTAGTGCTTATTAGCCTCTACTGGCTGTGCACTGGACTACTGTAGCAGTTTGTTCAAACACTAAGCTTGCATGCATTGCACTATTTTATATTAAAGCTAATATTCTTATCTACAAGATAAATCCTGGTTTCCAGCACTGTTATTACTGGGTTATGTAAAATCTGCTATTCCTGGGCTACCCTGAAATGAAGATCCACCACCTGCCTTTAGTATAATGGAGTTTTGAAGCCCCTTCTCCAGGATAATAAAGATCATGCCAGATTGGCTTGCCAGTAAATTATGTAATCTGGAATTTTTTACACGGACAATACGTTATATGACAACTCACTTGACTTAACTCACGATTTTGCATAACGGCAGGTAGTGGAGCACTCTCAGCTGTTCCAATTTGCTATGACACATGGTTTTAGTTCATTAAGTTAAGCAAGCCAATTGAAAGTAACTGCTGACAGTTTTCATGTCCTATACTGTGCCCTTCATTTTGTTGAAAGTTTTGATTTGTGTTTTTTTCTTTAACTAGTATTGTGTTGTTACAGATATCTCTTTCACCAGCTCAGACCCAAAGAAATGAGGAACAGATCAAATTTTTAACAGAAAAAATAAACAGTTTGGTAGATGAAGCAGAGCAGATGGGAATCCAGGGAAATGTGGAACAGGCTCAGGGTCTGATGAAGCTGTGTGATCAACTGAAAGAGGAGAGGGAGCAGCTACGTGGGAATAATGAAAACAGCCATTGGCAGCAGGTAACATTGGGCCTAACACACTGATGCTGGGAATGCAGTATATGCAATCATGTTTCGGTGGCAAGAACTGTATGTTATATTTTGACACAATTGTTTTCTAAGTCCGTTCTTTTAACGTTTACCATTTCCTTTATCATGTTATAGGTGTCATGGACATCTTTTTATTTGTTCCACGAGCAGGGGATATTGCACTATTAGAAGTTCTTAAATTCTTATGTACTGCATCTAAGAATGTGTTTCATGCTATGTAATATATTTTCTATACTCCCCTTTCGCCACTGAAGGGTGGCCTCACTCGTAAAGGAGCACTGTGATTTCAGGTGTTTTCATTTCTGACTGTGTGCTAACTATGTTGTACTGTGGTGGTGTAGTACTAATTATTCTTCTGTGTTCTGGTTTGTTTATTCATGCATTATTTGATAATGTTTTAGAACAGTGGTGCTGTTTTTACAGTTTTGTACATCATTTTTTCAGACTGCGGAACTAGCTGCTGCTCAAGAGAAACAGATGGAAGTCTGTGATGTATGTGGTGCATTTCTCATTGTTGGTGATGCCCAGCAACGAATTGATGATCATTTGATGGGCAAACAGCATGTTGGCTATGCTAGGTTGAAAATGGCAATGGAAGAATTAATTGTAAGTCTGCAGTTTTTTCCTTAAATGAAATCCACTTCTGGTAAATCACTTGTAGGCTTAATTTATTATCTGAGCTCTTCTTTCTTTTTGCTTTCTGTGCTGTGTTTTTGGCTAATTTTGATTAAATAAGTGTTAAATAATGTACATGTTTGTAACATCAGATATCCTAATTTTGTCTAGTCTATCACAGGATATTATGTATATTCTTAGCATGGAAAGGCTTAATCTAATTATAAATTTGTGCACACATCATCATTCATTGGTCCACTGTGTCACATGTATACCTGTTCCTGTTCAGGTTGTTGCGAGGAAGTGGATCGTTCTTTCAGAGAGTGGATTATGTTGTACTGTGTAACATTATTGGGTGATGTGTTTCATCAGCATTTGTGAAGTGGCTTAGTGGCATAGGAAAAAAAGAACAGTTTTCACAAAAATGTTTGTGAAGTCAATTGGAAGTTACATTGAGAGCAAACTGCACCTTTACAAGCACTCAAACTTCTACAGCTGAATGTAGGTGTCTGAAATTATGGTTATTCAGCCTTTTAATTTTGCAGAATTTGTGAACAATTTGAAATTGATTTTACACTATTTTTATGTCAATCTGCATACTGTTTTGTAGTGAAATTGAGTTGTATAATTCTTGTGGTTGTCGAATGGTACAGTGCCACTTTTCATACTGAATGTGTGTGCACTATCTTCAAAAACCTTGTACAATGACAAGATCCTCACCCTCATGAAATAGCACGCCATCAGCATGGCGACTTTGAAATACTGTATTCGTACATCATGTATTCCACTAATAAGTTGATTGTTTCTGTAGTACACTGTTTTTGGAGAGCAGAGATAGGAAGGGGCATACATACATTGAGAGTAAAGATAGTTTGTGGCTGACGATACTTAGGGCACGGTTCTTCTCTGCTTGCAGCTGAATGGTGTATGCCGCCAGGAACATGTCTCTTCCTTTGCCTGCAGTTCACTTTTGTTGTTTTGATACTATATTTCCCATGTATACTATTTTTCTGTATTAAAGAATAATCGCCAGAAGATGCGAGATGACAAGGAGCGGAAAAGAGAAGAAGAACGCCGGGAACGTGCACGTTTGCGAGAAGAAGAAGAACGTAAAAGGGATAGAGAAAGAGATAGGGAAAGAGAAGAGCACAGGAAGAAAAGGGAAGAGGAAGAGAGAAGTAAAAACCGGTCAAAGCACAGATCAAGAAGTCCACGGTCATATCGTCGTAGCTCAAGTCGCAGTCGAAGTAATACAAGGAGAGGTAGCCGAGATGCAGATTATGGGAGGCGAAGTGTGAAGAGTTGTGATGAGAGAGGAAAGTAAGTATATGGGCTTGTTTAGTTCATTGTTGTGAAAAAAACATGTAAATGAAAGTCAGGAAATATAGTTCCAAATATTTTGTACATAAATTTAATGTTGGTTCCTGTTATAGGTCGTCTCGTAATAGCCGCAGTAAATCTAGAGATCGAAATCGAGATCATAGACGAAAAGGGGGTGATGAGCATTGGAGGCCTAACAAGGATCGGGGTGAGAGATTAAGATGTTGCTTATTTAAAAGTAATGCTAGAGCAGAGAACTATTTGGAACTGTTCAGTAGTAGAGTTTCATTCTGAGGGGTAAAAATGAAAGTTTGCTATTTGTCACATTATTTATGGTGAAATCTCATTACGGTGTTCTGCATGTTAATAAACTACGTCTATTTTGAAACTGACTTAGATTTCTTTAACCATTTTATTTTTTTCACTGCTGTAGCAGCATTACACCATAGATAGCTTATTGCTAACAGCTGCTGTAAGACTTTCCTACAAAACCACAAAAGGTATAGAAAAGTCCTGGCACTGAAGGAGTGAATCCGAAAATGAAACTTCATATATGTACCTATGTGTAACATAGGGGATTTGGATCTTCTTTTGACCATGTTTAGCACGATAAAATTGAATCGTGAGACTGGGCGTTATATGAACTTAGTAAGGTGTGTCATACCAGAAGCACATAACAGAAGTATGCAGTTCCAAAGCTAGTACTTCTGAAACGTGTGATCTTTCATCTGTTTCGTTATGTACAAAATCATCTTGACTACACCAGTTTTGACTGTCAAGAATTTCCTGGTTTGGTCGTTAGTAATGATCTGCCACATGTATTTGTTTACACACGAGCTTCATTGTCTCATGCTCATCACATTAATTCCACAGATGAAGATTCATTCTGTTACGCTGTCAGAAGGTAGCTTAGTACTGCAAAGCTTACAGTTACTCACTCTTGCATATGTTTTTATATGAATATTTTAGTTGTTGTTTTCTTACACCATGAAACATCATTGTGACACTAGGTTTGAATGGAGATTATGGCCGTCATTCTTCGCCAAGTCACCGATCATCTGGTCGCCACCATCAGGACTCCAAAGTGGGCAGGAGTGGCAGAGGTGCAGAAGGAGGTCGTGGAGCTGAGTAGCCAGTTGTCACCCAGAGCACAGACACCCACATTTAGAATCAGTGAGTGACACTGGCCAGCAGGTATGTCATATTGTTTCATGGGTAAGAAGCAAATATTTTTTGCTTAATTTTATATTTATCCTACAGGTATGAACATTCTGAGGTAAGTGGCATATATCCCATCCCCTGTACACTTCTCGACTTTGAAGCTGGAGAATTTTGTGACTTTTCTGACTGCGGACCCTGGATGCCAGTTCTTCCTAATTAATTTTCATTATTTTTGTGGTAAAATTTTGGGTTTCTGACATCAGCTAGCACATAAAAATCTGAATTCAAGATTATAATCTTCTGAAATGTGACATGTAGTTTTGTAGATAGGTACAGCTATTTCAAAGGAACCTGTTGCTTCTTTTTTAAGGATAGAAGCTGTACTCTGAGTATGAGGCAGCAGGTTTCTCTAAAACATATGTATCCACCTGTGAATCTACACATTGCCAAATATCAGAAGACCATATTGTTGGTATTACTGTGAGAACTTCGAGCTAATACCATGATATCGGTGATGAATTTAATGTTTTCCATCCTGAAGTGTTAAAACATATAAATACAATGTGTCAGTCAATAACACAACACTTCATTTTATATACAATAAAAATAGTATATTGTCAGGGTGACATGTTTCGACCTTTATTAGGTCATCTTCAGGCCCTCTGGGGAAACAGATCCAAGAGCTGTCTATATTTCATTGCATTGTGGGATCCCAAATGCTTACAGATTGTGTTATATGAATGTGAAATACGTAAGTTTGTATATAATAGAATCTGTGTGGTGATCTCAGCATTAAAAGGTTAAAAATTATCTGAGGTGGTGGTATATTAAAACCAGTTGTGTATAAAAGACTGTATTAAAACTTGGTTTTACTTTTTAGTTTTTAAAATGTAAACTTTTAATTTGTCGGTGGAATGAGGAACTGGAGTTTATCTCCCTTTGATGGCGAGGAGACTAGATATTTTCACTTTCCGTGAGATTAGTTAAATACATCAGGCTGTTCACCTCTGCCACCAAGGTCTACAAAAAAATCAATACAACTCTACGAAACAGTAACCTACTCACCCGAGTACAGGACAGCGAACTCAACTCACCCATTCAAAAAGATCAACATAGACCATTTAGTCTGCATGCACAATACCACCAAGAAATATCTAATCTCACGGGAAGTGAAAATATCATCTAATCTCCTCGCCATTGAAGGGAGATAAACACCAGTTCCTCATTCCACTGACAAATGAAGAATAAAAGTTCACATTTTAAAAACTAAAAAGTAAAACCAAGTTTTAATATAGTCTTTTATACACAATTGGTTTTAATATACCACCACCTCAGATAATTTTTAACCTTTTAATGCTGAGACCGCCACACAGTTTCCAATATATACAAACATATGTATTTCACATTCATATAAAACAATCTGTAAGCATTTGGGATCCCACAATGCATTGAAATATGGATAGCTCTTGGATCCGTTTTCCCGGAGGGCCTGAAGATGACCAAATAAAGGTCAAAACATGTTGCCCCAACTGTACTATTTTTATTGTATATAAAATAAAGTATTGTGTTATTGACTGACATGTTGTATTTATATGATATCGGTGGCTTAGGTGTTGGAACATATACTGAGAAAGTTTGAAAATGAGGTGTCAACAGTATTTTCTTATAAAAGGGATTGTATTTCATTACTGGCTAGGATGGAGTGAGATGCAGTAGCAGTAAGGGAATGGGTTAAACATGAAACAGTTTGGCTGTGCAGTAGCTTAGGCAGTTAGTCATCTCTAACCACAGATGTCTGTTCAGTTCATGTCTGTCTGTGTCATGATTTGTAGTAGACACACTGACAAGTGGACACTTTTTCCCTGGTCTCTATCATTGCACCATTGTTCCACTCATTCATCCATGTATTGCTAATGTTGTATAATCTTATCAGCTGATATCATTAGCTCTTCATTGATACTGGAGTTTAAATTCCAACTTCTGCCCAGGATGGAGGGGTTTTTAATTTATAGTACACTTAAATGTATCCACAAACTTATGGTGCACCAAGGCTGGCAACCTATGTAGAATTAATGGTCAGAAGAATGCACCGAGGCCAGCATTAAAGGTTTAAATAAAACACATAAACAAAATAAAACATATTATTAAATTCCATGTTATTGTGTTACTTATTCATTTACACAAATTAGAACCCATCAAAATAGACTGTTTATAGGATGACATCCCTAATTGTCTTTAACCCTTCAAACATGAGGTTGGACGTTTAAATTTTAGCACATGCTTTATGTAAAACATAAATATTTTATGAACAAAAAATTATAACATTATGAAATGCACAGCATTTTGGGGAGAAATAAAATGGAGATGGAGCTGCATATCTCAAAAATTCAGGAAGTGTATTGTTTGACTAAATATGTGAATTACAGTCCTTGGGTGGTAGCAGTACTTGTGAGCACTGTCTGAAGGTCAGGCAGTCTGATGCATGTTTGGGTCCAGTTGGGTCATTGACAAGGAATTCCACATAAGAGAATGAGAAGTGTACAGTTGATATCTCCAGTAGAGCAGTTGTACATATAAATGTAAAGTAACACGTGGTGTGATAAAAATGTTGTTTACCTGTTACATTTTTAGTACTTGCTTTTGACTACTGAGATACTGCTGTTTTTTAAATGACTTGTTAAATGTTTTGGTTGCACATGTAATAGCATGTATTAGCTCCAGTACAAAATAGTATACAATGTATGTTATTTACGCAGATGTAGATAAAGAGTGTTGTGTCCAAACATCTACAAAGACATGTCATTTTAAAATTTGTGTAGAAATGTGCACCATTTGCAGCGAGGTCTGGAGTTGCTATCTGAAGTATGTACAGCCTGACCATGAGCACTTATGATCAACATCTAGAAACTCTCAGTACTGGAGTTGGTTGTAATTTGTGTAATAGAAAAGTTTCTAAGATTGTGAACAGTGAGGATGTGAAGTGCAGATACCAAACTGCATGACGCTACATAATCTTGGCACTCATTGCAACGAGTGCCACAGATATGATTGGGAAGGTTGTGAATTATAAACAAATGGATTTAGCTGGATACAGATACTTCATTTTTGTATATTTTGATGTAGTTGTATATAAGCATTAGAACATAATGTTTGCTGTTGAGAAATAATATTCATGGTCTTGAGATAGGTAATAGCTGCTCTGTGTCATAAAATTAATCAGAAAAACGAAAGCTGGGTGTGTGTGGTGTTGATGTCAGAACCTGAATGTTACCTGATTCCAAAGTAATGTAATTTAGTAATTAAAATTGCCCTTGTTTCTTCTCAAATTCATGATAGAAATGGTGTTGGTTGTTTTTATCTTACAAATTAATTTTCTTGCAATTCAGTATTGCATATGAAGTTATATATTGCTGTGTATCATTGGTGTTTGGCATTAAATAGACACATATTTGCGAAAGAATTCCGTAATGTAGAGAGTGAAATACCTATAATTTTGTGAAGCATGAATTAATATCATATTGCTCTGTGCAGCCACACTATTGGTCCCTCCTGATTGTGTGTGGGAGAATATTGATACCCTTGTATGAGATGAGTTGGGATGTTTGATGGGTCTTAGCAAGAGTAAAGAAAGAGCATATGATGTGTAAAGAACGCAAGCAATGTAAGTCCAGAAATTGAAGGCTTTAATACACTGGAATTGTTGGTGAGATGTTCAAAGAAGTCTAGTTGAATTGCTGTCATGTATGTCATAAACATGCTAACCATGGCTTTGCTCTGACCCCCATATGTTAGATCTTCCAGGTGCAAATCATCTTTCATGTCTGCTGACCACAATTATGTATGAATTTCTTCGTAGCCTTGCACCTTAATTTGGGTAGTCCTTGCAATCAATTGACCCCCCCCCATTCTTCCCACATGGATACAGTGGTTTTGTTTGGTATTTTTCATTGACATGGCAATCAAATGAATGCATTTAAAATGTACTTATATTCAGAATATTTGTCCATATTATTTTATTCATAAGAAGTAGAGTACCTGTTTCATGTCCACAGTATGGCTGCTTTCCCCAGCAGAGTCACAATAAGTTGTGATCAGACTTGCAAGAATGAATAGTACTCAGTGTAATGAATGAAAGTTACTGATGTGAATAAAATTATATTGAGAACAAGGGCTCAAATTTCAGCCAGAAGCTCTACCACAGCATTTGCACAGTGCATTAGCTGTCGCACGTTTGCCGTATGCAGTAAGTTACATAATATCTTTGAGTCTTCTGTGCTGCTAGGTCTGTGGTAGGAGAGTACAGAAGTCTAGCAAGAATGTTGTGATGTACTTTGTATAATAAATGAAAGTCAATTCTGTACTGCTGATAAAGTCTGAGTGTGGGGCATTTCCCTGAGTAAGCCGACGTAGCATAGAGCAAGTTGCCGGTTCAGAACTTGTAGAATATTTGCGGAAATATCTTGAATGTGCTGTACAGAAAGTCGTGTAAGAACAAAAAAAAATTCTTGTGGTTTGACAGTATAAGTTTTTTTAATACTAACCTCCATCTAATGATTTTAACTGAACTTCATTCTTCACAAGATTAACAGGCTACTTGTCTATATTTTGACACCCCAGATGTAGTATTTCCATGTTTGTCATGATACAGATTTTGTTTGCATAGGAGGGAAGCACACTAGGGCAGTGTTATGTTATAAAGTGTGTCGGGTTAGTGTAAGGCAGTTTATTATAATTCATTGGTAGCTTTCATTGATGGTGCACCATTTACTCCACTAGCCATGCGTACTTCTGCTCAGCCTGCTTGTGATTGGTTGGTTTAGAGCGTGCCGGTGTTTACAACAGGATATTGCTCATTTCCAGGTGACCCCTATAGCTAACTTAGTTTAAGGCATCTCATTAATTTTGTTATTGGCCCATATTGAAGAACTGAAAGACAGAAGTGATGGTTAAAGGAGACTTCGTGTGTAAATTAAAATAACAAAAGTCTTTTGTATTTTGGCTACTTTTGCCTTCAGAGTCTCAAGTTTTGTGGTTCTTTGAAAGGTGTGAATGACTTGCAGATATTTGCTTTAATTTCTTTGCATCCATAAGAAGAGGAAATACATGGTACAGGTTTAGAAAACTAGATTGCTTACACTGAAGATTGACATTGGTACTAATTTGATTAGTGTTTTGTATGATCTTTTTTTGGATTGAAAATATGAAACAACATGCCTGTTAGCTTCACTTTGTCATCTCTTTGGGCATGATAACTCAACAGCCACTGACTGTATTCTCACAAAATTTGACATTGCTGAATTTTTTAAAAAGATACAGAAGTACAATCAAACTAGGTTAATGTCATGAAAGGTACTGACTATTTGGTGTCATTATAAACGAGTTTTGTTGTAACCGAGGAGTATAATGGTATGGTTAACAGAGAAATTAATTGGTACCACAGAATATCTGATGATATAGCCAAGGTGTCACATAAACTGATGTCCTTATAACTGGTTTTGACCATGTAACTGTTGTGGTTAAAACAGTACAGCAATAATTGGCCCTTTTACTTGGAGACCTATGTACATGATCTGTGTGCATCTTGACTGTGTCATTCCAAGATTTTATTGACACGCAAAATATTACAAAGGAAAGCTACAGAGATAGACAACACAGACGATTCTTTGCACTGTTCACACATTTCCAACCTTCTTGTGAGCATTTTCTGTCATTTGTCTAGGGTCCTTATTTTTATATGACCCATATCATTGGACAGATCCTATCAGCTTGCTTGTTGCATAAAATATAGCTGACCCATTGGCCCACATTGTTAACCGGCAACCAGACTACGCAGTTTGGTTGTCATTGTAAACAGATGAAACTTGAGACTTGGTGAAGGACTTAGAACTTTGTCAGATAATGCCACTGAAATGTCAAGGTGTCACTAATGGGAGACAGCATTTAAATATGCTGCTTTTGTGTGGTTGGTGACATTTGAAAATGCTTAAATGAAAGTGTATTTATTAAAAAATGCTTGCCAGTTTTGTTGAGGGGTGTTCGAGTATTTTAGAAATTTACACAGTTTTTTTCTTTTTAATGCTTGAAAAATATAGCTCGCACATCCCTAAACTTTGTGTGTTTTACTGCAGCTTAGTATATTGGGGTAGATTTTGGTATTTTAATTGCAGCATTGTAGACAGTTGTACTCCTAGATTCTCCGATAACAGTACGTCTGCAATGAGGGAAGGCAAAAATACAGCAACATTTTTCCCCAAGGGTGTGTATTAATGATGGATCTCTTTAGAGGTATTTATCATTGGAGGATCCCTTCATTTGTTTACACAGATTATTAAAAAAAATATCTTTGATACCCATAAACACATCTGTTCATAGATGATTGTGTATATGGGTGCTTATTGTCCCTACCTTAACTTGGCCAGAGATTATTTTACTTTTTGTTAATTGTTTTGTTTTCACATCAAAATGTCTGGCATACTTTATTCCATCAGGAGTGAATCTGGATGTCTTTGTGTGGGTTGATATTCAGTGAAAACTGTTTAAACTTGACATGAATTCTTGTTTGCATGATTACCATTATAACAGTACATAAGTAATGAGTAATTTTTGTTTATATCGTGTGTGACAAAAATAATACCATGTCTGCAGCTCAAAAACAGCATTTCATTGTATTATGAAATATATGATTAATGTGGTATGTTACATTTTTTTGAGTTAGTGATTATGCAGGTGTATAAATTATTACATTTCATTTTCCCATCTCGGAAGGCAGTAAGCATGATTCCCACCAACAAAATGAGCTGACATCCCAAGCCACAGATAGAACAAATTTTGAAATATGCTTTTCCTATATGTTTTCAGCATTTTGCACCAAACTGTAACACCTGGCAATTTTAGAAATATTGGAATGCAAGATGAATACATCTTCTTGGCCAAGTTAAGTGTGCTGGTAATAGTGGAATGCTGTTCACTTTAGATGGACATCTGTCTTTTGTGTCTGTGCGTGTGTGGACTTGTGCTTACTTAGGTGTGAAGTAAATTTTGTCTTGCATAACCTATTGATTCTAATAAATTGCCATTCTTAAGTTCACATTTACAGCAGCAACATTTCTTTTATAAACATATGTTATGTACTTGTGGAGATCAGATTTGTTAGTGTAACTGTACCACAAAGAGTTGCGTTTTGAACTTGAAGGCAACTGAATCCAGATTCACAAATCATGCAGTACGTTAAATTCAGACGCCATGGTCTATATGTTGGTTGATATTTTTTTAAATATGTAGTAACAGTGAAGTGCAGAATGACTACAGGTGTAATATAGTGTGGTTGGGTTATAAGTTTTAAACTAATGTTTATAGTCACCATAAATAACGCTGAGGGTGCATGTAGAAAATGTGATAAGTTGGTAGTGTTTTAATAAGTTATTGCAACTTGTAGCGTAATGGATGAGTGTGTCATAAAACAGCCTGAACTGGTGCTCTTGATGATGGATATTACGGATAATGAATGATGTGTTACAAGATTTTGACATTTCTAATGTGGTTGAAAGATTTTGTTCACACAGTTCACAGTGAATAATAGTTAATTTACATTTCAGAGTTGCAGTTTTATGTGTTGCTGGATAAGATTATGATTTTCTGGGCTGGGATACACGTGTGTATGTGCTTTGATAGGGATAGATAATTATTCTCACATGTTGGTACTGTGTACCCAACCAAATGGCATTTTTTCGTGGAACACTGTAGTCGTGATTATTGTCACTATGCGAACCTCAGATCTCATAGGATGTTGATGTTTGAGATAGGGTGCTGAGGAGACAGTTCTTCATGATGGGTGTATGTGGTTGGTTTGCGTAACCATGTGGGATGACTTTCAGCTTGTAGCTACAGGTTAGTAAGTGTAAGGCCATTTCTGAAGGACTTTGCTTTAACACATTTTCATCACAGTTGGAGAATGCGAAAGTTACCGCTGCTGCAGTGTTGGTCCAAAATGAAAGAAAGTAACTTTTGGGAATTAATAAGTTCTTATCTTACTGGCATTGAAAGGAAAATTGTACTGTTTGATATGGAGCAGAAGATTGAGGATTACTAAAGCTGTTTCTTCATTCCTGAAGTAAGCACATGATCATCCACCAGACTAGAATGTGATACTATTTCAGCAGGAAATTATTTTTATTTTGAATCTTTACAGCTTTGTAATTCCGGTAGGTGACCTTGGCATTTTGAAGAACTGAAGTCAGATTCTCTCCAAGAACATCTAAATGAAGTGACAAATACTGTTCTTCCGATCCTAACTGCAACTATGGGAATGTGACTGGGGATCAAGATTTGGCATTGGCGTTCATCATTTTGCAAGGTGAATCTAGTATTAAGCCTTGAAATTGTAGATAGATTGCAGACATGATGTAATGAAAAATTTAAGTTTACACATTCCTAGATTTTAACCTTAAAGTAAGTGTATCAACTGAAGGAAACAATTGTGTTAGCTGCAGTGAGTCAGATACGTAAGTTTTGCACGTTTTCAGTCTTGTTGCAGTCACAGTGGAACGTAAATTCTCCGCCCTATGTTAGGCTTCTGTTCTGTTACTCTCTGTATGTTCAGTTGCACCGCTTGTATTGCTTAGAATTCAGAGGTCTTGTATTAAATGTGTAGGATCTTTTGTTAACTTTTATTTTATTTACAACAAGATAACATTTAAAGTAGAGCAAATGTAAATTAAATGTATTGTACAAAGTTGACTCTGGTGCAACTTTACATCAGGAGGGCTCCCAACAAGAGAAAGCAGGGGAAATGTGTATTCTTCAGTAGAATTCTTTCCTGGATATAGCTTCAAATTTGGGGCTACTTGTGTGATGTCATCGTGGAATTCTTCTTTGAAAGGTATGTTGGAACCCTATGTAGCATAGTAATGAAATTGTGTAAATGTGTACAGTAATTACTGAATTTTGTTCTTAGGCCATTCATATTACCAGTGACGTCTGACAAATAATGGGACGTCTGTGTGCAAAAGAAAAATAAAAATTTAAAAACAACCATAATGAGTAAAAAGTTACCTGACATGTGCGCATGTTCCAGCAACACATGTTGGGATCTCATCACATTCCATTGTGTTGAATGCCTTGAGTTATTAACAGTAAAATCCCTTTGAGTTTTCGATCTCAAAAAAAGTCACTTGGTTGCAAATCATGTAAGTTTGTTTGATGATTTTTGGCCATGTGTCTCATTACTGGCAGTACAGTCATAACACAGATATTGACTTTTAGTGTTTTTGATGACTGTGCTGCCAAGAATATATTGCGACTTAAACATAGAATTCTAGCTTAGGTGTTTTGGAGGAACAGAATTGTATTCGATAATTCCTTTGTTGATAAAAAAAAAGTACTGTTTTATTGGTCACTCATACTCTTGACTTTTCCACTGGAGATTGATGTTATTCATTTATTCCATACATCTGTGCCAATGTAGTTCGTAAGTGACATTCATACAGACAAAAATGATTTTAAATATCCCAAACTTAAGTGAGGTAAATAGTTCAGATCACAACTCCATAAGGAATACTCAACATTAAACCCATAATTGGTTGTTACTGTTTGCAAAACATCAGAATCTTGTAAGAGTCTTACTGGGAGGTCAGAGAACAATTTCTTCTTTTTCTTTTAGTACACAGAAATTGCACCAAAACCTTTACTGCAACTACAAGAGGAGCTTAGTCCTGGTAACTGTTTGACAAAAAACTGATGAATCATGGGATGTGATCAATATGCACTAACACTTCAGCATTGAACTGTGCATTATTTATTTGTCCGACCTTATATAGTAAGACATTTCTTTTTAATGATACCCAGAATGATTTATAGAAGTCTGTATTCGCAATTGTATTTCAGGTATAACACCATATTTAGCCTGCTTCATAAAATTATTTTGATCCAAATTCATAAAGCTATTAAATTACTTCCAGTCCAGTTTAACTGCATTGATATATCCATGTGTCTGTGTTTTGTCATTAGTTTTAATGTGCCTTGGGGTTATTTAGGTTATTTAGTGGTTCCAAATTTAGGGTAATATTTAATTGTACCACTTTCCAATTGAAACTGTGTACTATATTCACATAAGGAAAGAAAAAATCAAAAATGGTGAAAGAAGAACTGTACATTTCAGTTGTGTAACTTGTACCTTATGAACTCATTCTTCCATTTTTGTGGTTCAAGTTTGCATTTCTGGAAGCCAGCGTGTGTATGGTTATTTTTTTTAACAGTAGTATTAATTACTTTCATACATCCTGGTTTAACATCGTAGTTTCTTTGACAAGATGTTACGCTGACAGTTCTTGTCTCACTTTTGTGCTGATTTAAAATTATTTTTCATTTATGAGGATACAGGTAGTAAGTTGAATAGGGAAGAACGCGTGTTTTCTTATGAATTCTGTAAGGAAAGTAATGATACAATAAACAATTTTGAATTACTGGAATAATTGATGTTTGTTAATGGTTGCTCAGCTACACATCAGGCCTGGCAAAGCATGAACATGGAGGGCCTGAATTCGTATTGGCCACCTGTTTCCCTGCCATACATTTATTGCACAGCTCCCATACATCAGCACCAGTAAGAACCCGTGAACATAAGAGAGGGCTGGAACTCTTAGTCATAATACACGGGGAAATTGGGAAGTGGGGGGAAAGGCATGCAGAGGAGAGGTAGCTGCTGGGAGAAAACCTCTTTTCATATTTTCCATGGCCTAACTTCAGTCTTCAAATAACCTCAAGGTTTATTATGGACATGTCTTTCATCAGGGATACATATTAAGACCAACTATGTACATTGTTGTTGGGACTACCCACTTACCTTTAATATATCTCCAACATGTGCAGGTGTAATAATCAGTTTAAATGCCTTTATACAGTGAGCAGAATGAATTACATATGTGACACACACTGAGACAAGCAAAAGAGAATTATTTTGTCATTATAAGTTACTATAAATTTCTGGTTGTCTTTTATTGATTTTTTTTATTGTCATAAGGTGGGATATAGATATACATTGAAATTCATCTATGTTGGCCACATTTGGTTCCAGTCAGAGCTGCCCAACTTATGGACACCACATGGAACTTTGAAAATTGAAGCGTGCATTATCACTTGCTCCAATGCACAGTTTAGAGTGGAGATACAAGTGGTTAATTTGGACAGCACGTACCTAACCCTGTCAACAAACTAAGTACAGTATCATTTGCCACGATAAAATTCCAATGTACTGTCACTACTTGTGGAGAAAGGACGGAGGCTGGGTGGACCACAGGTACTTCTGCTGTTCAATGAGGATTCTGGCCTAGGCACAGTATGATATACAAACTATACAATTCTTCAGGTCGTCCAACAGTTGAACAGGTTGAACTTAGGCAGACAGCATAGCTCTAAATGTGAAAGTACGGCCAGGATTCACGATAGTCCTGTGACGAGTTACAGAGTAATGACCATGTACAATATCATAGGAATGTGATGGTACCACAGTGAGGCCAACTTCACATGAGTGACAGCTAAAGGAACAAAGACATGTCACAGTACCAGAATTTGCAGTTCATTACATAGCTCTGAGATACAACTCTCATATCTGGTAATATAGCTGTAGACATAACATAGATCAACAGTACAGGAAATAGATTACAGGCTGGATGACAAAGGGATGGTGGTTGGATTCCTGGCAAGAGCCAGAGATTCTCTAAACCAGCGGTTCCCATACTTTTTGCGTCACGGAGCACTTTTCAGGAGAGAAATTCGTCACGGAGCACTATATGCATATTTGGCTGTTTTTAGCGAACTGTATTTTACAAGTTGTTAGTCTTTCATCGTATAGCAAGAGCACGAATTATTTTTTGAATTCTAAATAGCTTACTGACAGCAGTATTGACGGTGGAA
>Ga0123357_10003194_pt1 | contig 18663 bp, 17 predicted proteins | sample TergutEmb28metaG_FD_89873 | JGI IMG/M metagenome (GOLD analysis project Ga0123357, IMG submission 89873) | Embiratermes neotenicus P4 segment gut microbial communities from Petit-Saut dam, French Guiana - Emb289 P4 | ecosystem: Host-associated > Arthropoda: Insects > Digestive system > Gut ...
ATTTCGCTTTCCCCAAACCGGGCAATTGGCAGATAAAAGCTGAAGCAGCGGATAATAAAGGACGTATAGCGACTTCTACTGCAAATGTATGGATATGGGAAGACGGTTACGACTGGCAAGGATCGTACAGAGATCTGGAAGCGGAATTTGATAAAAAGATCTACAAACCAGGAGAAACAGCGAGATTAATTGTCCGCTCACCAATAACGGGAGGAAATCTTTTGATCTCTCTGGAGGGGCGGAATATCTTATCTCACCGTACTGTTCCTTTGAAAAGCATGGTGGAAGTTGTAGAAATACCTGTAACAGAAAAGTATGCACCTTATATATATCTCTCAGCCATTACCGTAGGTAACGGCAGATTTTACAACCGTACAATACCTCTTAAAGTTGACTATCAGCCTGATAAACTTAATATTAGTGTAAAAACCGATAAGCTCCAGTACGCTCCGGGCGATACAGTACATATGACTGTGTCGTCAAATGTCGCTGACAAACCTGTCTCTCCTGAGCTATCACTGGCAGTTGTTGATGAATCTATATTTGCCATAGCACCTGAAAGAAGTGACGACATCTATAAATTCTTTATAGGAACCCGTGACCATCTTGTAAATACTATGCATTCATTTACGAATGTATATTTGGGTGGGGCTGCAAAAGGATTGGCTGGAGTAATGAATCAGGCAGACGACCCTTTAAAAGGCCTTAAAGTGAGGAAAACCTTTAAAGATACCGCTTTCTGGTCTCCGATACTGAAAAATAATCCTGATGGTGCAGCTACAGCGGAATTTACGCTTCCTGATAACCTTACCACATGGCGCGCTACCGCAATTGGCCATACAACAGATAGCGAGTTCGGAACAGCGCGGGATAAATTTATTGCCAAGCTGGATCTCATGGCCAGGCTTTCTCCTCCGCGCTTTTTTACAGTTGGAGACAAACTTCAAGTTCCGGGCGTTATTAACAACACAACAGACTTTCCACTGGAGGTAAAAGGCCGTTTTGAAGCGAAAGGGCTTACTCTGTTAAGTGAAAACTCCTTTACAGGACAGGTCTCCCCACAAGGTAATCTCCGTAAAGATGTTCTGCTTAAAGCAGAGCAGACTGGAAATGCCACTTTAACTCTGCTTGCTCAGGGGTCAGATCAGCAAAACAAACGTGGGGACGCCATGGAGTTAACCATTCCAGTTCTAATAAGAGGAATTAAACGTACTGATGACGGAGGGATTGTATTACACGAGGAGAAAGGTGAAATAGAAACTACTCTGCCTGATTCTGCGCTGCCAAACTCTGCTCTGCTTAAAATAAACTTTGCTCCGACAATAGCAACCGGGCTTAACAGTGCGATCAATAAGCTGATTGACTTCCCTTACGGATGTGTTGAGCAGACTCTCTCCCGTTTCGTTCCGGCAGTTTACGCAGAATCTCTGCTCAAAGAACAGGCATGGCAACCAGATCCCGCTACAGAAGCAAAACTGCCTCAGGTAATAGCAGACGGGCTGAAAAGACTGGCGGATATGCAGCACGACGACGGCGGTTGGGGGTGGTGGAAAAATGACGCAACCAGCATTACCATGACATCTTACGCACTGTACAGCCTTGGGCTGGCAAAGGAAGCCGGACTATCTGTGCCAACAGATATGGTAGACCGCGGATTGGGGTCTCTTACCAAACAGATTCAAAACGCGCCATTGACGGATATCCCACGAGCCTACCGCGCAATGGCAATTAACGGAAAGAACGATGAAGCGATAGAGAAGAAGATAATGTCTGCGTGGGATAAACTCCCGCTAGCTGAACAACTGGCTTTTACAGAGGCTCTGATATTCAGTAACAGAAAAGAAGAAGCCATACCATTACTTACATTAATAAAACGTAAAGTGCAGTACGAAGGGAGAGCGGCTTACATAAGGGACGAAGATGCAGATTCATGGTGGTATGGATGGAGATGGGGTTCCTCGGCAGTAGAGACAACAGCCAGCCTCCTTTCGCAATTCATAAAACTAGATCCTGATAATCCATTGAACCCAAAACTCGCAGAGTTTCTGGCACGGCGCAAAACAGGAGGATGGTGGCAGACAACTGCATCTTCAGCCGCATCAGTAATTGCATTGGCAAATTATGCCGCAGCTACCGGCGAATCAAAAGGGAATTACAGCGCCGGCATAGCTATTAACGGTAATAACGTAGCAAAATACAAGGTGGAAAACGGGGCCCTAACATCAGGAAACGGACAGATTTCAATACCTGCAACATCAATTAAACCAGGTATTAACCGGATCGAGATAAGTAAAAGCGGCAGCGGAACGGCATATATATCAACATCTCTTGAATATGCCGTAGCTCCTGATGAAAACCACTCCTCTGATGGAATGGCACTGGAACGGAGAATGTATAAAGTTAAGGCTGTAAAAGATAATAATAATTGGCGGCTTGAATATACTCCTTTAAAAGAAGGGGATCCTGTATATGTCGGAGAGGATATAGAAGTAAGACTGACTGTAACAAACAAAAAACCTCTGGAATATGTTGTTATAGAAGACCGTCTCCCGGCAGGATTTGAAGTAAGAGAAACAGACAGTGATCCGCGCTTTATGGATGATTCATTTTATCTTGACTGGTACACACAAAGAGAAAGACATGATGACAGAATGGCGTTTTTCATAACTTCTCTTGATAAAGGAAGCCATGAATTCCGATATATGATCTATCCTGAACTGAAAGGGAATGTAATTGCCCTGCCAGCCACTTTCTGGCCGATGTATCAGCCGGAAATTCGAGGAGAGAGTAAACCATGGCAGATTGATATTCTGCCAGGGAAATAATGTGATTTCGGCTTTTGAACATCTACAGCATTGCCATCGTCGCAGGCTACTCGCGTAGGAGCCGTTGGCAAACGGCCCGATGTAAAATGTATGCAATAGGGGCGGATTGCCATCCGCCCCTACACTGCCTAGCAGATGCCCAAAATTTTACGTTGCAACATAAAAAGATATCTTTAGTCTTTTTTACATTGACATATTTTATTACAGTTGGTATTGTTTTAAAAAATTTAATCATGCAATATATAAAAAGGAGATAAAATTATGTCTAATATTCCAGTAGTAACTGTTGAGAAATACACCACATTGGTAGCTAAAGCAGCGCCTGATTTCACTGCTGATGCGGTTATGCCTGACAACACTTTTAATCAGATCACATTATCAAGTTTTAAAGGAAAGTATATTCTGCTTTTCTTTTATCCAATGGATTTTACATTTGTATGCCCTTCTGAAATCCTTGCCTTTAATAAAAAGGTTAAAGAATTCAAGAAGCGTAACTGTGAGGTAATAGGAGTTTCGGTTGACTCAAAATTCACACATTTTGCATGGAAAAATACGCCGGTAAACGACGGCGGCATAGGTGACATTCAGTATCCTCTTGTCTCCGATATTACAAAAAATATTGCCCGTTCATATGGTATTCTATTTAACGAAGCAGTTGCTCTTCGCGGCCTGTTCCTTATTGATACAAAGGGTATAGTTCGCCATGCTACAATAAATGACCTTCCTCTTGGCAGAAATGTTGATGAAGCCCTTAGAACGCTGAGCGCTCTGGAATTTGTTGAAACTCACGGCGATCAGGTCTGCCCTGCTAACTGGAATGAAGGGGCAGATGCCATGAAAGCAAGTACTGAAGGCGTTGCTGAATACCTCTCAAAGCACGCCTGATCTATAACCACACTAACAAAAAACCTTTTTTAAAAAGCGGTATAGCTATAAAGCTATACCGCTTTTTAATCTTCACTTCTCATTTCTTGATAGAAATCTTATAATATGCTACAAAATTAAACTGTTATTATAAAAACTCGGCAAAAATGGAGAGCTTAGATGAGAATTTTAGCAGCCGCATTTACCGTTTTTGTAGCAATCTTTATCACAACACCTGCATTTGCAACAGAGCCGCAAAAACCAGAGTCTATTGTAGAAAAGATGAGCTTTAAACTGGTAAGAGGTTTAACCAATGTGGTTACATCCGTGGGAGAAATCCCTAAGCAGACCTACCTTAGCGTGCACAACCACGGAGCCGTCGGTTATGTTGTTGGCCCCATTAAAGGGATTGGCATGACAGTTTATCGAGCTCTTATCGGTGGAGCCGAAGCCGTTACTTTTCTTGTTCCAGCACCCGGCTATTACGATCCAATGCTTGACCCTCCGTATGTGTGGCAAGGGTGGGATACATACAGGACAACTCCGGCAAACAGTGATGGAACAGCAGCGAATAATCCCGCTAGAAATAGCCAAGTTGAACCTCCAAGCCCAAACTGGAGCTGGAGCAACAAAAATTCAGACAATAACGGATCTAATGCCGGAACCAACCCGCCTGCTTCTCTGCCAGACAGAGGGAATGATAATAGTAATTCTCAAGATAATGGTTCAGAGTCTGGTCAATAACTCTAAGATTTAACAAAGTTAAAATAAAAAACCCGGCAAAAGCCGGGTTTTTTATAAAGCAAACTATTTAGGCTTCAAAAATTATTGTGCTGGTGCTACTGGTGTCGGAGCCGCCGTTGGAGCTGGTACTTGTTCTTGTGCAGCTGCTCTTCTTGCCGCCCTTCTTGCTTTTCTTCTTGCTCTTCTTGCTTTTTTCCTTGCTTTTCTCTCCTTTTTTATAGTTTTTGCTTGATCTGTTTGAGCTGTTGGAGCTGCATTTGTGTTAGCAGGAGCAGCATCTTGAGCAAAGCAAACACCGGTAAAAGCAACGGCAACGATAGCAGCGAGGACTGCAGAGGTAATTCTTTTCATTTTGTTTCTCCTTTTAAGAGTTAAATAAATTGTATTTATAAAAAGCATATTATGTACCAATTTGAAAAAATTGTAACAATCTTGTTTTTACCGACTCTTCTCAGTTTCACATTTTATCTAAAGTTTTATAAAAAAGAACTATACCCATATTTAGCAAGCCCTCACCTCATTTGAAGGATATAGATATTTCTATTTAATAAAATTGATAGAAATTATAGTAAATAAAGAAATAAACGACTTCGATTTTCATATTCCAACAAGGCCAACAAAAATGAAAGAAGGGGGCGTAGCTATGTTACATTGACTACTTGAAAGATACAGCTAACACAGTTGAGACAAAAAGCGAAAGCCGGCATAAAAAAACCCCGCTTTGAGCGGGGTTTTTTTATTTGTAACTTATTTAAGTTTCAAAAATTATTGTGCTGGAGCTGCTGGAGCTGCTTCTGGAGCTGGTGTAGCTTTCTTTACAGTTTTTCTTGTTCTGGTTCTTGTTCTTGTTCTGGTTCTTGTTCTTTTTACTTTTTTTACAGTTTTTGCTGGAGCTGCTTGATCAGCAGGAGCTGGAGCTGCGTCTTGAGCAAAGCAAACACCGGCAAAAGCAACAGCAACGATAGCAGCAAGGATTGTAGATGTAATTCTTTTCATTTTGTTTCTCCTTTTAAGGGTTAAATAAATTATATTCTTGTATAAAGCATACTGCGTGCCAACTTCGAAAAAAATTGTAATAGCTTATTTTAACTGGTTTTTTTGCAGTTTATCATTTTATCCAAAGTTCTATAAAAAATAATTATATCTTATTTAAGTTAATCATTACCTCATTTGAGGCATAAGCTACTTCTGTTTAATAAAATCATTATCCTTGGAGACAAGAAGCTGAAGTCATACAACAAAGAAAAACCCCGCAAAAAACGGGGTTTTTATAAAGCAACCTATTCAAGTTTAAGAAATTATTGTGCTGGCGCTGTTGTTGGGTGACCAGCCGGTAAATTACGAGTTGGGTGATTTGCTGGCAAATTACGAGTCGGATGGTTGGCCGCTAAGTTACGAGTTGGGTGATTTGCTGGTAAATTACGAGTTGGATGGTTAGCCGGCAAATTACGAGTCGGATGATTAGCCGGTAAGTTGCGAGTTGGATGGTTGGCCGGTAAGTTGTTAGCTGGTGCTACGTCTTGTGCATAGCAAACACCGGCAAAAGCAACAGCAACGATAGCAGCAAGAATTGTAGATATAATTCTCTTCATTTTGTTTCTCCTTTTAATGTTTGAATAAATTAATATTTTTATATAAAGCATGCTGTGTGTCAACGTTAAAAATTATAACAGATTGTTTTAACTGACTTTTTTACAACTCACTCTTTTATCCTAAGTTTTATAAAAAATGAATTATATTTTTTTAAGCTAATCCCTACTTTATTTGAAGTCCAATGTGGGTATGATAAATCGTGCCCCTACAGTTGCACAAAACACAATGAAAGCAACGCAGCATACAACCCTTTATCGAAGCCGTAAAACATAGACCAAAAGTCAAAGTCTCCTAAAACCCAATGACACAGGATTTTGGCTCATAGACAAGGCAACCAAGGAGCAGGACGTGAGGCGTAGCAGCACCACGTTGAATGTCCTGAAAAATGTAGGGGCACACTGTGTGCGCCCGATAGCGGGCGATCAAAGATCGCCCCTACGGTCGCCATATATGACCAAAAGCCGAAGTCATGTCTTGCCACATGGCTTAATACCTGTTAGTATCCTTCTTCAGCCATGGAATTCCATGGTCTTTTTCTATTAGGGGCATAACAGCAGATGTCATACACCGAATTATTACAAATTGAAAAGCCGGCGCGTTATATGGGAAATGAAATCGGCATTATTATAAAAAATGATGCTGAAATTACCTTTGCCCTTGCTTTTCCAGACGTTTATGAAGTTGGTATGAGTCATCTCGGTTTCAAAATTTTATACAACATATTAAACCAGACAAACTGGCTGGCTGCCGAGCGTGTTTTTGCTCCATGGCCTGACAGAGAAGAACAGCTAAAAACCGGACGAAAATCTCTCGCAACAATGGAAACCGGTAAAGCTTTATTAGATGTTGATATTATCGGTTTCACACTACAGTATGAACTTTCTTATACAAATGTGCTGAATATGCTTAAAATGTCCGGAATACCTCTGGAAGCGTCAAACCGCGATTCAAGTCACCCTTTGATTATTGGCGGAGGTCCATGTGCCTGCAATCCTGAACCTTTGGCTGATTTTTTTGATGCTTTTCTCTTTGGAGACGGAGAAGAAGCTTCTGCTGAAATAGCAAAAGCTTATCGTGAATGGAAAAAGAGTAAAGAGTCAAAAAACTCACTTCTTGAAAGTCTGGCAAAAATCCCAGGAGTATATATCCCCTCTTTGTTTAATATTGAATATTTTGATGATGGCAGAATAAAAAATATTATTCCTGAAAAGGACTGGTATAAAGCCATCAATAGAAGAGTAATCCCTGATCTTGAAACAGTTCCGTATCCTACATCTCAGATCGTTCCATTCCTTAAAACAGTACATGACAGAGTAAGTATGGAGATTGGGCGCGGATGCACCAGAGGATGCCGCTTCTGCCAGGCAGGATACATATATCGGCCGGTCAGAGAGAGATCTATTGAATGCATAATGGCCAATATTGAAAAAACCCTTCAAGCCACCGGCTATGATGAAGTTTCTCTCCTATCTCTTGCTACAGGCGATTACGGTTGTCTTACACCGCTATTGAAAAGATTAATGGAGCGCTATGCTGAAAGCAGAATAGCTGTTTCCTTCCCTTCCCTTCGGGTAGGCTCCCTTTCCAAAGAATTGGTAGAAGAAGTAAAAAAAGTGCGTAAAACCGGCCTTACACTGGCTCCTGAAGCTGGAAGCCAACGATTAAGACAGGTTATTAATAAAGATATTACGGAAGAAGCTCTTCTTGAAGATGCAAAAACAGCTTATGAAGCAGGATGGAGGCTTATAAAGCTTTACTTTATGATTGGGCTCCCCACAGAGACAGCAGATGATCTGAATGCTATTGTGGAGTTGAGCAAAAAGGTAAAAACCGAGGGGAAAAGAGCCGGTACAGGTGGAGAAGTTAATGTTTCCGTATCCAGCTTTATTCCTAAAGCACACACACCATTTCAGTGGGAACAGCAGATATCATACGAAGAGATACTGGAAAAACAGGAGTACCTCCGGTATGAACTGAAACGCAAAAAACTGAATTTTAAATGGCAAGATGCCCCTCTGTCAGTTATGGAAGGTGTTTTTGCAAGAGGGGACAGGCGCCTTGGAAAAGTTTTACTTAAAGCTCTTGAGCTTGGTTGCCGTTTTGACGGATGGGGGGAGCATTTCAGTTTTTCAAAATGGCAACAGGCTTTTGCAGCGGAAAACCTGGACCCGCGTTTTTATCTCAGGAAAAGGGAGCTTGATGAAATTCTTCCATGGGATCATCTAAAGAGTGGCATTAAAAAAGAGTTTTTTCGTAAAGAGCTGCAAAAGGCCCTTGAAATGGAAGAAACCAAAGACTGCCGCTCAGAACAGTGCACAGGTTGCGGAATATGTGATTTCAAGACAATCAAGATGAAGCTTGTATCTGAGAAGAAAAGTGAGGCGGGCTATACAGCAGCAACAACTGACACTCAGCCGGATTTTGAAAAGATCAGAATTCATTTTACAAAAACCGAAAGTATGAGATACTTAAGTCATTTAGAACTACTAACCCTTTTTACTCGGGCTATTAATCGGGCAGAAGTGCCAATACGTTTTTCTCAGGGATTCCATCCTCATCCCAAATTTTCATTCGCTACTGCCCTTTCAGTGGGGATAGAGTCATGGGCCGAATATCTTGATATGGAGATTGCAACCGATTTTGGCGCTGATAAAACTAAAGCGCAGCTAAACCATATCTTACCAACAGGAATAACAATTATAGATGCCTGGTCAGTCCCTCAAAAAAGCCCCTCTCTTTCTGTTATTACGGAAAGCGTAAAGTACCGGGTTACATTTCCTGAAAACAAAACGCCCAAGCTCCATTTATTAGCTGAAGAATTTCTTAAACTTGAAAATTACCCGTATAGGCGTATAAAAAAGAAAAGCACACAAGAGCTTGACCTGCGAAAAGAGCTGATAACCCTTAATGTTGTTGCAGATAATGCTATTGAAATTGAGATAAAAAGCGGTAAACCGGTGGAGTTTGCCACGGCAATTTCAAGACTTGGTGTAGAAGAACTCTCCGAATGTAAAATTGAAAAACTTAAAGTTAATTTTAACGATTCAGTGAATATATAAAATTTAAATTTTGCAGCACTGTTTGGAGCCGTTGCAAAGAAGAGGAAGAAGAGTATGGCAAATGAGTTAGTTATAAACACCACCTCTCATGAAACCCGTGTAGCCTTAATTGAAAATGGAACAATTGCTGAGCTTTATATTGAAAGAAGCAAGGTAAAAGGGATTGTAGGGAACATTTATAAAGGCAAAGTCATACGGGTGCTCCCCGGAATGCAGGCTGCGTTTGTAGATATCGGCCTTGACAAAGCGGCTTTCCTCTATGTGGCAGATGTTTTTGATGGAATGGATGATTATGAGTCCTTTATGGATGAAAGGGAAAAAGATAATCATAACGGAGATGACGAAACCAATGAAAATGACACTCCGGTTTTCCATCCGATGCCACCTATAGCAGATCTCCTTCAGGATGGGCAGGAACTTCTGGTACAGGTCTCAAAAGAACCTATAGGTACAAAAGGCGCCAGGATAACATCTCATATATCCCTGCCCGGCCGCCATCTTGTATATATGCCAACGGTTGATCATGTGGGGATTTCACGGCGGATTGAAGATGAAGAGGAGCGTGAGAGGCTCAAAGAAATTGTGGACAGGATAAAACCGGCCGGCAGTGGTTTTATCGTAAGAACAGCCTCTGAAGGTAAAAGTGAAGACGACCTCCTATCTGACATGAAGTACCTTATGAAACTTTGGGAAGAAATCTCCAAAAAAAATGACAATACCAACGCCCCCCATCTTATCCATTCAGATCTTGATATGACTCAGAAAGTAGTCCGGGACATTGTTACCGAGTCCGTAGACAAAATTATTGTCGATTCGAAACCGGAATACGACCGTATAGTCAACTTTATGACTACATTTATGCCGAAGATGAAATGTACCATTGAGCTATACGATGAAGAAGAGCCCATGTTCGATAATCTCGGTCTTGAAGTGGAGATAAGCCGGGCTCTTGGACGTAAGGTATGGTTAAAAAGCGGCGGTTATATAATAATTGAGCAAACAGAAGCCCTGACAGCTATAGATGTTAACACCGGCCGGTATGTAGGCAAGCATAACCTTGAGGATACAATACTTAAAACAAATCTTGAGGCAGTAAAAGAGATTGCATACCAGTTGAGATTAAGAAACCTCGGCGGAATAATTATTATTGACTTCATTGATATGGAAAAGGAAGTTAACAGGGAAAAAGTTTTTACCGCCCTGGAAGAAGCTTTAAAAGCCGACAAATCAAAAACCAATATACTTAAAATATCTGAACTTGGCCTTGTTGAGATGACCCGGAAACGTGTTAGGGAAAGTATCGGAAGAATGATGTGCGAACCATGTCCATACTGTGAAGGCCGTGGCTATATAAAATCAAAAACAACCGTCTGTTACGAGATTTTCAGGGAATTACGCCGCGAAATGAGAGATATAAGGGGAACCAAAGTCACATTAACAGTACACCCTCAGGTAGCTGACCTTCTGTACGATGAAGAAAGAAAAAGCCTTGAAGAGTTGGAGAAAAAATTCAAGAAACGTATTACTGTAAGGGCAAAGCCAGGTTTTCATCAGGAACAGTTTGAGATAGATATATCTTAATAAAACCAGTGTGGAGTGTGAAGAGTGGAGTGTTAGATTGTATTTTTTTAACTCCACACTTCACACTATTTATAAAGGGAGGTCAAAATGATATTTGCTGCCAAACTAAACGAAGTCCCCAATTTTGGGAAAAAAGTTGTATCACTGAATAACCTGGAATTACTTTTAATAAATATTAAAGGCAAAATCTTTGCCTGTGAAAACTATTGCCCTCACCAAGGGAGCACGATTGATAGAGGTATAATAAAAGAAGAGCATATTTCATGCCCAAGGCATGGTTACAGATTTAGCCTCAAAGATGGCAAATGTATTGATTACCCGCAATATACGCTTAAGATATTTCCTGTAACCATTGATGGTGAAGATATATTAATTGATCTGTAAAAGAAATAGCTTGACATAGTCACAGCGGATAAAGTATTTTTTAACGCTCAGCAGAATTTAATACGAAGGTGGTGAGCCAGATGTACGCAGTAGTTAAAACCGGAGGGAAGCAGTACAAAGTTTCCGAGGGTGATTTTCTGAAAATCGAGAAAATCCAAGGCGAAGTGGGTGATTCAGTTACCCTAGCAGAAATCCTGATGGTTGGCGGCGATACGGTTACAATCGGAACACCGTTAGTGCCTAGCGCTTCTGTTACCGGCAAAATCGTGGAACAGGGTAAAGATAAGAAAATTCTCGTTTTCAAGTCAAAGCGCCGTAAAAACTCCCGTAAACTTAACGGGCACCGTCAACTAAAGACTGTCCTGAAAATAGAAAAGATCAGCGCATAACAGGGTAGCCAGTTTCCTTGCAATAATAACTGGTAAAAGTTTGGAGGTTAATAGTAATGGCACATAAAAAAGGGGTCGGAAGCTCCAGAAACGGCCGTGATTCAGACGGTCAGCGTCTCGGCTGTAAAAAATTCGGCGGTGAAACCGTTAAAGCAGGAAATATAATCTATCGTCAGCATGGTACAAATATCCACCCAGGAAATAACGTAGGTTGCGGTAAAGATTACACTTTATTTGCTCTGATTGACGGTATTGTGAAATTTGAGCGTATGGGCCGGGACCGTAAGAAAGTTTCGGTATATCCTGCAAACTAAACAGAAATCCGTTATATTTTCAAAGTATGAGCCCGGAGCTAACAAGTGTCCGGGCTTTTGTTTTTTTATCCGGAGTTAAACAGAGTGAGCTTTATTGATGAAGTAAAAATATATGCGAAAGCCGGCGACGGCGGTGCAGGCTGTGTCTCCTTCAGACGGGAAAAATTTATTCCGTTGGGAGGGCCTAATGGCGGCGACGGCGGAAAAGGGGGAGATATCATCATAGAAGTATCGGATCAACTCTCAACACTTTATGATCTGAGGCTCCACCCTCACCAAAAGGGAGGTCGCGGTAAAAATGGCATGGGAAAAGACCGCCATGGCGCGGCAGGTAATGACCTTGTAATTCATGTCCCTAAAGGAACCATTATAAAAAACGCGGAAACCGAAGAAATACTGGCTGATATGACAGAAGAAAACAGTCGAATTGTACTGCTCAAAGGTGGCCGGGGCGGTCAGGGTAATGCCCGCTTTGCCACCTCTACAAATAAAGCCCCAAAATTCGCCCAGCCGGGAGAAGCAGGAGAAGAACAATGGTTAAAACTTGAGCTAAAGCTGATGGCTGATGTGGGACTATTAGGCTTCCCAAGCGTGGGGAAATCGTCCCTTATTACGAAACTCTCGGCAGCGAGGCCAAAAATAGCAGACTACCCATTTACAACACTTAAACCGCATCTTGGAGTTGTTGAATATAAAAACTACAAAAACTTTGTAATGGCTGACATTCCGGGTATAATCGAAGGGGCGCATGAAGGGACAGGTCTTGGGCATCGTTTTTTACGTCATGTAGAACGGACAAGAATTCTCCTGCATCTCATTGATCTATGCCGGATTCATGATTCAGATCCAATAAGAGATTACGAAATACTTAATAAAGAGCTGGCGCTTTTTAATCCTGAGCTTGCAAAAAAAAGGCAAATAGTGGTAATCAATAAAATTGATTTACCTGATGTACAGGCCTTAATACCTGAAGTCGCACCATATTTTGAAGAACAGGGCATAAAAGTATTTCCAATATCTTCCATAACAGGAGAAGGAATACCCCCATTGCTTGATGAAATAGCACTTTCACTATGGGGAAAAGCTGAAGAAACATGGTAAACTAATGCGTGACAAAATTCTTAAAAACGTAAAACGTATCGTCATAAAGATTGGGAGCCGTGTGCTTACAGGCAACAAGCACGATCTCGACAAATCCTTTATTGAATCTCTGGCGAGACAAACCGCTGAGCTAAGAAAAAAAGTGATAGAAGTTATAATCGTCACTTCAGGAGCCGTAGCAGCTGGAAAGGAAGCTTTAAAACTTTCAGGGCAACCGAAAACAATACCGCAGAAACAGGCAGCGGCCGCAATAGGGCAATCCCTGTTAATGCGGCAGTATGAAGATGCCTTTGACAAGTATAATATACAAATTGCGCAAGTTCTCCTGACGCATACAGACCTGTCAGACAGAACAAGGTATCTTAACGCCGGTGCGACTCTCTCAACACTTCTTGACCACAACATAATCCCGGTAATTAACGAAAACGACACTGTAGTTGTTGATGAAATAAAATTCGGGGATAATGATAATCTGTCAGCACAGGTTACAAACCTTGTAAATGCCAATCTTCTGGTAATACTCACGGATATTGACGGGCTTTTTGACTCAGATCCGCATTTAAACCCCAAAGCAAAGCTTATTCCGTTTGTAAAAGAGATTTCAGAAGAGATGGAACAGGCTGCCGGGGGAACTACCTCAACAACAGGAACCGGCGGTATGGTCACAAAACTGGCAGCAGCTAAAAAAGCAGGAAGGTCAGGAGCGGCAACCCTTATAGTTAACGGTTTTAAAAAAGATATACTTCTTGAAGTGCTAAACGGGGCAGAAAAAGGTACATTCTTTCTGCCGCAGGAATCAAGCCTTACAAGCCGCAAACACTGGATAGCCTTTACCTTAAAATCCCAGGGGAAAATATTTGTAGATCCGGGAGCCGGAGGAATGCTCCGTAAAAACGGGAAAAGTCTTCTCCCTTCAGGTATAGCGAGTGTAGAGGGAAATTTCGACCGCGGAGCCTGCGTAACAATTATAGACAACGACGGAATGAAATTCGCCAAAGGGATAGTCGACTACTCCTCGCAGGAGATTGATCTTCTGAAAGGGCGCAAATCCTCTGAAATAGAGGATATCCTCGGATACCGCTATAGTGATGAAATTATACACAGGGACAACCTGGTACTTTTATAACATCCGGGGCACCGAATAGTGCCCCCCTTACCGACTTTGAAAGGGATTATATGAGCATAAAAGATCAGATAAAAGATATCGCGCTTAACTCTCGTGAAGCCTCTCACATCATGTCGAAACTCTCGTCAGTGGTGAAAAACCGGCTTCTTACAGAAATGGCTGAAAATCTTGTCAAAAATAGCTCCTATATCATTGAAGAAAACAAGAAAGACCTGACGACCGGTGCGAAAAAAGGGCTGTCAAGTGCTATGCTGGACAGGCTTATGTTGGATAAAAAACGTATAGAATCCATGGCAAAGGGAATGGAAGAAGTCGCGGCGCTTCCTGACCCTGTTGGAACAGTAGATAAAATGTGGGTTAGACCAAACGGGCTTCAAGTGGGAAAAATGAGGATACCTCTTGGAGTAATCGGCATAATATATGAATCCAGACCTAATGTTACTGCCGATGCCGCTGCGCTATGCCTTAAGGCAGGAAACGCGGTGATTTTAAGGGGCGGCTCAGAAGCCATAAATTCAAACCTGGCAATAGCGGGAATTTTACAAAAAACCATGGAAGATAACGGAGTACCTGCTTCCGCCCTCTCCCTTATCCCCTTTGTAGAAAGAGAAGGAGTTTTGGAGCTGCTTAAACAGGAAGAACTTATCGACCTTATAATACCAAGGGGCGGAGAGAGCTTAATACGTTTTGTAGTAGAAAATTCCAAAATACCTGTAATAAAGCATTACAAAGGGGTCTGCCACATATTTGTAGACGCTTCCGCTGATTTTGACATGGCGGAAAAGATAATAATCAACGCAAAGACCCAGCGCCCAGGAGTATGTAATGCCCTTGAAACCCTCATGATTCATAGGGATATAGCGGAAAAATTCGTACCGCATATGGCAGAAACCCTGAAAAGCTTGAATGTCGAGCTGCGGGGAGATGACGATTTCTGCGGTATTACACGAAACGGGATAAAAGCTACTGAAGAGGATTGGTATACTGAATATCTCGACCTTATACTATCCTGCAAACTGGTAGATAACATGGACCAGGCCATTGACCATATAAACCGTTATGGCTCCATGCACACAGAAGCTATAATTACCAATGACTACCAGAACGCGCAGCGGTTTATAAGAGAGGTGAATTCCAGTACCGTACTTGTCAATGCGTCAACACGGTTCGCGGACGGGAATCAGCTTGGCCTTGGCGCAGAGATAGGTATATCTACAACAAAATTACACTCTTTCGGCCCTATGGGACTGGAAGATTTAACCACAACGAAGTTTATCGTTTATGGAAACGGGCAGATACGGGATTAAATCACCTCATACAAGCTATGAGGTATCTAATTCAGTCATTGCGAGCGTAGCGAAGCAATCCAGAAAGTTTTAAAGGCTACTAGATTGCTTCGTCGCTTCGCTTCTCGCAATGACGAGGTAAACTGACAAGCCGTAAGAAAGTAACCTAGAGTAATGAAGGGATTAAGCAGGATTTGAAATATGAAGATAGGTATAATTGGCGGGACTTTTAACCCGATACATTTTGCGCATCTGAGGATTGCGGAAGAAGTACGGGAACAGTTTGAACTTGAGAAAATCATCTTTATGCCGTCCGCAATCCCGCCGCATAAAGAGCTTGACTATAACCTTTCCTTTGAACACCGTTTCAACATGGTATCCCTTGCCATAAAAGAAAACCCTTTTTTTGAACTGTCGGATATTGAGCAAAAGTTGGGAGGGACTTCATACTCCGTTGATACCCTCAGTTACCTGAAGCAGCAGCACCAGAAAGACGAACTGTTCTTTGTAATAGGGAGCGACTCTTTTATAGAAATATCTTCATGGTACAAGTACGAAGAGCTTTTTAAATTATGTAATATCATCGTTGTTGAACGTCCCGGTTATGCCATAGACGACCTCTCCAGCCCCTTAATTGCCATAAAAAACGAATTCTGTTATGATTTCCCGACAAATACCTTAAAACACAGCTCTGGTTTCAGAGCAGAGTATTTTAAAGGGTGCCCCCTTGATATATCGTCAAGCTTTTTACGCAATCTCGCCCAAAAGGGTGCTTCACTCCGTTACCTTGTGCCCCAAGCCGTAGCAGAATATATTTATATAAAAAGGATTTATACAAATGCCCCATAAAGTAACCCTGTCATCACCTGAACGAGCTGTTAAAAGCGCAGCACTTGCCCTTGATAAAAAAGCACTAAACCTGAAAATTCTTGATATACGGCCTTTATCAACTATTGCGGACTATCTTGTTTTAGCCACAGGAACATCTGATAAACATGTACAGGCAATTGCCGATTCAGTACGCATAGGCCTGAAAAAATATGGGAAAAATGTGGATATTGAAGGGGAAAAAGCAGGGAAATGGATAGTAATTGACTATAAAGACGTTATAGTACACATCTTTCTTGAAGATACACGCAGTCATTACAACCTTGACGAACTTTGGGGAGAAGCCGAGATTATGGATATCCCTGAAGAGTACCTTTGGGAAACTAAACCCCAGTGAAAATCCGTCTCATATGGGTTGGAAAAACCCAGGAAACCTGGATAAAAGAAGGTATAGAAGAATATGCCAATCGTATAAGACGCTACTCGCCATTTGAAATATCAGAAGTAAAAGAAGAAAAAACAGCAATTCTTGAAATAATGCGGCAGCGTGAGGGAGAAAGAATCTTGAAGCTCCTTCCAAAGAACTGTCATCTTGCTCTTCTTGACCAGAGCGGAGGGCAGCACTCCTCAGAAACATTCGCAAAATTCATTGAGAAAGAACGTGATAACGCTACAAATGAGCTGGTATTTGCCATCGGCGGGGCATATGGTTTTGGAGACTCTCTGAAAAAAGCGGCTGACGTAATAATCACACTATCTCCAATGACATTTACACACCAGATGGTTCGGGTTATATTTCTAGAACAGCTATACCGGGCTTTTACAATACTTAATAAAGAATCTTATCATCATTGAAGCGAGAGTAGCAATATTGCCTAATAGTATAATTAGCTGCCATACTAAATGTTGCAAAATACAATCCATATAACCTATTAGCTCAGGTATTACCTGAGCTAATAGAAATATTGTACGTAAGAAATAGTCAAAAAATATTGCCTAATTGTATAAGTATAGATAGTATTAGGCAATTTGTTTACTGTTGCTGCCAACTTCATAACGACATTTTTTTACTGAATGCCTGCGACATGACCCTGTAGGAGCACTTATGAACATTCTTTTCTTATGTACGGGTAATTCCTGCCGTTCCATCATAGCGGAAGCATTGCTCAAATCAATGGCTCCTGCTGGCGTAACTGCGCAAAGCGCGGGCAGCAAACCCGCTGGTTTTGTGCACCCTCGTGCCCTAACCGTTCTCAAGGAAGCCGGAATTGCCACAGAAGGCTTGTCCAGCAAATCATGGGACAATCTGCCGGAAAAGCCTGATGTAGTGATAACCCTTTGTTCTGACGCAGCGGGTGAAGCCTGTCCTCTGTATTTCGGCCAAGTCGTCCGAAGCCATTGGGGAATGCCTGACCCTGCCAAGGCACAAGGTGACGATGCGACAATAAACACCGCCTTCACCGAAACCCTTACCTTGCTCCACAGACGGATAAGCGCCCTAGTGAAGCAGCTTGAAGCAGAATCCGGTATGGACGTAACTAAGCTCCAGACTATTCTTGATGACATTGCCATAATGTGAGAGAGTAAAAAATATGAGTCAATCAACATTGCAGCGTCTTTCCTTCCTTGACCGTTACCTAACCTTATGGATTTTCCTTGCCATGTTCATAGGAGTGGGGCTTGGGTGGGCCGTTCCGGGCGTGAAAGACATCATTAACGTTTTTCAGGTGGGCACGACTAATATTCCTATCGCCATTGGACTTATCCTGATGATGTATCCGCCTCTGGCAAAAGTAAAGTATGAGCAGTTGGGACAGGTGTTCCGCAATAGAAAAGTACTTCTGCTCTCCTTAGCACAAAACTGGATTATCGGCCCTGTTCTCATGTTTTTGCTGGCGATTACCTTTCTTTCCGGCAATAATAGCTACATGGTGGGACTTATCCTCATTGGCCTTGCTCGCTGTATCGCAATGGTCATTGTCTGGAACGACCTAGCAGGGGGCGATAGGGAATATTGCGCTGGACTAGTAGCCTTCAATGCCGTGTTTCAGGTGCTATTCTTCTCGGTTTACGCCTATCTGTTCATTACCGTACTGCCACGCTGGCTTGGCCTTTCCGGCGCGGTGGTGAACGTAAGCATGGGGCAGATTGCCGAAAGTGTCTTTATCTATCTGGGCATACCTTTTATCGCCGGAGTGCTCTCACGCCTGTATGGCCTAAAAAGAGGACTGGACTGGTACGAAAAAGTTTTTATCCCTCGCGTAAGTCCCTGGACACTGCGGGCGTTGTTGTTCACCATTCTGGTAATGTTCTCCCTCAAGGGTGAATACATTGTGCAGCTTCCCCTGGACGTGGTCAAAGTTGCTGTGCCTTTGCTCATTTACTTTCTCGTCATGTTCCTTGTCTCTTTCTATTTATCCAAAAGAGTGGGAGCGAATTACGAACAGTCTGCAACACTCTCTTTCACCGCCGCTTCCAACAACTTCGAGCTCGCCATAGCCGTTGCTATAGCCGTATTTGGCCTGAACTCTGGCGAGGCATTTGTTGCTGTTATCGGCCCGCTGGTGGA
>Ga0123357_10003195_pt1 | contig 18657 bp, 17 predicted proteins | sample TergutEmb28metaG_FD_89873 | JGI IMG/M metagenome (GOLD analysis project Ga0123357, IMG submission 89873) | Embiratermes neotenicus P4 segment gut microbial communities from Petit-Saut dam, French Guiana - Emb289 P4 | ecosystem: Host-associated > Arthropoda: Insects > Digestive system > Gut ...
AACATTGTAAATCTTCCTCTCTGTCAAACTTTTCTTTACCACATACATTTAACATTGACGACTGTCGAAGTCTTTTTAGCTTGCTATACCAGTCATAAAATTCTCTTTTATTGTAAGCTGTAGAGCTGACGCTCTACAGTTTGTCCTCCATCGTAAACCAACCCAACAATTTAAACAGTTCTCGCCTATGCCCTAAATGTACAATTTTGATTCTTAATAAAGGACTTGCTCCCTATATCGGTTATAAAGTGGTATTGGGACAGGATTTTTACCAAGTACTCTGGCTTTCCCAACAGTTTCATTCCACAAATCTTAGCAACTGAGATCATCATTAAATTACACACTTAAAATAAAAAGCAACAATTCCATTTCATACTTCAAAAAGATACCTTGCACTGTTGAATCAGACAGATATTACTGGTGCTGTCTTCGGCACTCTCATGCTGACTTCTTCCTCCAGAAGACAGGTAGACAGAATTACTCTCACACGATGACAGTGAAACCTGAGAAACTCCACCATCTCCAGAATTCTGATACAAAGCACGCCTTGCATTGTCGTATACTTCACGGCATGTACGTCGGATATCAAATACATATTTCTTACCCAGTGACGTATCTTCATTGAAGATGGACACAATTGTACCCTGCAGTGCACGTAAGAGACTACTATATTAACTGCATTCAAATGACATATAAGTGAATATAACACCCTACCAACCATAGCATTGCAAGTAAAGTGGACTTCAAATACCCGAAGTTTTATATTCATATACACTTCTGCTATTCATTGTATTTGGTTTCGCATGTCCATGGCTTTTAAACTTGTGTACATATGGAACAAACCAGTGGCACAAAAAGTGAACGAGCACAGTAAGCCTCACTGTCATCAATACTGCGGTCATCAACCTGGACTTCAACTCACAGTCATCTAACATATTAACAGAAAGTAATGAAACTAATAGTTTGGTTATTACTGGAATGTTACCAAAACATGTGTTATTTTGAACATACTAGTAAGTCCACACATTTGCTGTGTTTAGTGACGGAATAAGCAATTAAGACTCTGATAAGCAACAATGAGAAGACGAGTATGTTTCATGTTTATTACTTTTAGAGCATTTAAATTCTTATTAACAACATGGAATACATTATTCATGTATTTAACTGAATATAAGGCAAGCCCTCTATGATCTGCATGTCTCAGGAATGTACCTACCAATAACACATTTAATTCTGTTCACAATTACAAGGTGACCTTCCATATTCCAGACAATGAAGCAAAAAGATTCTTGACTTATACTCAAGTAAATATTGCACTATAGTTCATTTCCTTAACTAATAATTTTCTGTAAATACTTGGCCTTTCCAGTTGCAGTTTTGCTGCTGACTGTTGTTTTCAGGAAATGGGGAGGGGTTTCTGTAGTTAAAAAACACAATTCATAGCTACAAGGACTTATAAGCAGACCACAAAAAGATGTTTCCCTCCTGTTAAGGTACTAGTGCTATAGATCTATTGTTACAGTTTACTATTACTTTATTCTTATAAAGAATTTCACACAGTTCCACGTTAAACTTGTCAGATATCACCCAAGTTCCATACGGTCACCATGTTTGTTGCTATTTATTAAAAGCAACATTTCATACACAATGTGTATGATGTGTTCTACCTCTATATCCAATTTCACATACCTGCCTCTGATAGATCATTGTTCTAACAAAATGATAGTTAAAGAAAATTTTCACAAGTGAAATATACTGTTTTTTACACTGCAAAAAATTGCATGAACAAAAGTGGCATATTTTTCCACAATCTATTACTACAAAGCGCTTCATGACCATACATTACAAGATGGTAGTTCCACTTACACCTCTGGTCTATACATGCACCATGTCATTATTGACTGTAAGCAAGTGGCCCTCTCATCAGTCTACTTTCTTTCCTTTAGCAAGGAAAGGTGTGTACAAAACAATCAGATTATTCAACAAAACTCTCTTGGACTACCAGCCACATTAGGTTGTTTACTCGCTGTTCAATCACCTGATGTGGCTGGTAGCCCAAGAGTTTTATTGCATTCTATCACCATGAAAGCTCCAGATTATAAATCTGATTATTTGTAGGATTTTCATCCTCTTCACTGGCCAGGTCATGCCAAAGATTCTATCCAAGTCTGAGGCCATGTCTCAACTCATGAGGTTTCCCTTCTCATGCGCTGTTAACCTCCAGCCAACCTTCATCCAACCCCAATGCTGGAGGATACCCTCTTTGTCAACTACCTGTGACGGCTTTTGCATGTACTTGGAAGCCACCTCTATCAGATAACATGGGACATTGTGTCAAAGGGTTCACTGACTACAAGGCAAGTTTTCGTAGTACATATCCAAGCAAATGGCAGAAACTCTTACATCCCTTTTCAAATTCCTGTAACAAAACACTACAAATACTTTCTGTGACATTTGTTTTATTAAAATGTGTTGACAAGACTATCCCCTGCTCATGAAACACATTAGCCTAAAATTAATTTTGCTGTTAAGCCCTTTAGAGCAATATTTAGTTTCACTGTATCAAACACTCTTCACACACTACATTTTTGTATGTTAAACATGGCATGTACAAGATAAATTTCCCCCTGGGCTTAATCAACGACCAAGCCATGAAGGCAATGGGAAGTGGACATACAAGTCCACACATTCTTAATCTCAGCACTAGATGGAGGTGAATGGTCACCTTCATGCCCTGGCTAGTTCAGCCATGCAGAAATAGCCCCCAGTACCCATTGGATAAGAGGATGGGTGGTCCCACAACCACTCTATGCACTGTGAAGAACAAAATGTTTTCTTGCACATGTGGGAATTGAAATCCAATTCCTTGGTTGTCAAGCCCACAGCCTAGTTCCGGCTGTAGGTGAAAACAAAATTAAGACATATAAAATGGAGATCCAGAACAAACCTTATACCAATGGCTTTCCTGTAGCACAAACTATTAGTCTAACACATCTATTATTATTTTACTTTTGGGAAGAACTCTACACTGATTCTGTATAAACTGTGTTTTTTGCATATAACATCACAGTTCTACACCACTTCCGTGTTTTTTTATTTTTTATTTACAGACTACTTCATACACAATGTGCAGGCATCTTTACAGTACACTTCAACACCAAATTTAACATCTCTAGCTCCAATGGAGCATTACTTATCGCCATTAGAATACAGAAATTTTTCAACCTATGGCTGTTATTTTACAGTCTACAAAAACATTACCTCGTAAAAAGTTGCAATGTTTGCAGATCCATTAAAATGTAAAAAGTTGCAATGTTTGCAGATCCATTAAAATACATCATTTCTGGACCCTAAAGTAAATGGCACATGCTGCTCCTGCCTCTTTTAAGTTTGTATGCCTGCCAGGTTGTTATCATGTGTGTAGGACAATGAAACTCGCAGTGCTGGGGTTACTCCAATGGCAAAACATTCCCACCAACAGTCAAATGCTTGTAAATTTGTAATAGGGGAAATAAAACACACACACTCACATATAGCATGGTGACCTTGTAAGCTAATATATTTTAGTTTTAAGGAAGGAAATAGGCCAAAAAAGTAACACATGGATAGCTGAACCATGCATATGCTTCATTACAAAATCTCATGGCCACAGAAGAATAGGAGGTATAAATGTGGAACGCTTTCAAACTTGAGACCACAAATAAATTTACCTTGAGATCTCTTATGAATTGTGCAGTCACAGCACTCCGCACTGTCTCACAGCTGTAAAATGCATGTTTTTCAGTAATTGCTCTATAGACACCACTGGCTGCCTGTGAGGATTCCAACTTGATCTGCAGGGATGCCTCATGACCATCTATGTCGGCATAGGTCAAATGAAACAACCGACGCTGCGACACCGCAGTCTGGATTGCTGTGTATGGAATGCTGAAAATATACCTAATTGTAAGTACATGTCAAGTTTTGAGGTTTCACTGTAGTACAGCTGCGGCTTCTGTTCTTCTGCGATATGATGCTGCCCAGTGGTTGAAGGTAATGTAGCATCATTTTAATGACACTTGAAAATGAGGACAATACACTACTTTAGAACACTTGGTTTTGATTACCTACTAACATAGCATCATATCCCAGAAAACTGGAATCATCAAGCATAATGTCACCAGAGTCAAAATGTGGATTCAAAATCAGAAAACATGTTTTACAAATGTGATCCTGTTTCACATATCTCACTTGTCTTAACAACCATTAACTGCAAACATAAACCCACTGCAAATGGTAAAGATTTCCCTGTGCTTGCTATGGAGACATATAGGGGGTACAGCTACAGGTCCAATCATTCTTAACCTTAGCTCCAGATGGAGGTAAGTCTTCATGATCCAGCTACTTTACCCCAAGGAAATAACCCCCGTTTACTCAGTGAATAGGAGGTTGTGGGCCCAGAGCCATAATAAATCTAGTTACTGAATATAAAGGTGTGTTGGCTGATTCCCACATTCAATGGTGTTTAATAAAGCAAAAGGGGTGTGCCACCTTAAAGTAATCTGTATTCTCATTAAACAGTAAACTAAAAATTGGAGTATTTCATAGCAGACTTTGGTACTAGCATTGCTAAACCTTCATGTTCTGTTGCCAGAGTTAGTTTAATCACATATGTCTATGGTCTAAAAGTTGTAGACAAAAAAATTAAAGCTATTTGAAAATCACAGGCCTCCAATTTCACGTAAGTCTTTGGAAAGTGTACAGATGGAATAAAACAAATAAATCTGCATATAGTTTCCTTACTTGCAGACCATATAAAAATGTACAGAAAAATCACACTGCATACAGTAAAAATATTCCAACATGAAATACAAAATATACTATCACCATGCCATGGTATGACTTCCAGCTTGCTGTAAAAATCCAGGTCTTGTAAACTGTTACACATCATGTTAAGGACTTGAAAAAATTCTTTGCAAAGTACAGTAAGACATCAATTGCACCTGTCCAGTAGCAAGCTCTTGTGATCATGGCAATGAATCTTCATGTTTAATGATGAAATCTACATAGCTGAGTAATAACTTCTTAAATAGCAGTCTACTTTGTGCAGTGAACTGGTATGAGAGTATTTAAAACAGACTGTGGCAGGTAGGACAGGACAAGAGAGAGGACTGAAGCTCCATACCCATAAAGGTGTAGAGGGGATGCAGGTAACATTTGTCATGTTAACAACAGCATCAAATGGAGATAAATTACAAAACCAAGCCCCTTTAAGTTTCTGGAATGCGTAATGAGAAACATCTGTCAGAAAACTACAAATCTTTGAGCAGACACAATGACACTGCATCATAACAATGTTTCTTCCCAAACAGCACTACATCCACATTAAAAAAAAGCTGTTAATATATGCTTCAGTCTAATGTACTGGTAAGCATAAGCATGCAACATTTAGGACAAATGACAATGTGAATCCACACTCCCTTACTTGTCTCATCCCCATCATCTTAAAGGATCACATGGTCCTGATTTACAAGACCTGTAATATGCTCAGTGTAAAACCTTTGTCTGTTCGGCACAAACGTTCACAACCAATATCCATTATTCCATTCAATACAAGACTTGCTTGACAATGTGATACCCAGTCAGCTGGTCAAGAAATTACCCATCTGAAAGGGACCTTAAGATTCACTAATGTGCTTACAAGAGCCCAAAATGGGCCACGTCTAAACCAGATGAATTCAATTCACATCCCCATGCCCCGCATTTTTATATTATGTTCCCCCTACACCTGTATCTCGGAATTTTTATTTTATGACTAAAATTTAGTATGCATATATCATACAAGCAGAAAACATAGCAGTGCTAGTGATGAAGCCGAGTTCTTTACGAAGGGAAATGTGGGTATTTCTTCTTAGGTCTGCAACATATAAGCACATGCAAGCACAAAATCACCAAGCAAACCACACCCCAGTTACGTTAAAATTATACACTATACCAGTATTTAATATTCACTACTATTTATCACAATTTCATTAAAATCACAAAATATGCTTGTTATTATTATGCTCACATGTGCTGTTACTATTATGTTTGGTCCCATGACAGATCTCGCCAACTTACAAACATCAAAAGTGTACCTGAGCTTTTCTGACAGATCTTCACCATGATACAGGGATATGCCATGGGGGCCAACTCCTAGCCAGGCACCTATACCACTCTCACTACTTGGCTTGCTGTGAAACAGTTCTTCACCAAAACTTTCCAAGTGTGACACCTCCTTCAATAACCAGTATTCTGCTGTTGATGGTTTCATGCCCTGGTACAATACAATAATACTGCAAAAGGTGCACTCCACAACACAGTACACAGATTTTACCAAGGCACTCTCTCACACACAAAATATCACAGTTTCATGGTGCACATGTAAATTTAACTTCATTCTATGTCCACAAGAAAACTGTGGCCTTCCTTGCCCTCATTTTAATGAAATTCATAATGCTCAAAAGCATTACATGCAGATTTCTTACAAAAACTTTCACAAACACCAGACAATAAATGTGGAAAGTATCCACAAAAATTCATTCATACCCAAGTAAAGTAGGACTTCCATTTTCACGAAACTCAGGCATTATAAGATTTTGTAGGCAGCACCTGCATCAATATTTTTTTTTAATTGCAAGGAAATTGTAGAAAATAAAAGGCACAATTTCATTCACACTCCTAAGTAACGTATGGCTTTCACAATGAGGATTTTCACAAAATTTGTAAATGCTCAATGGCATTAGGTTTGAGACCTTCTATAGCAAATTACACCCACATCAGTCATGCAGGATGGCAATTACAGGTAAAAATTCATTTACACACATAAGTAAAGTATATCACTGTGCCCGTATCCTGCAGCCAATGGCTGATGCAATGATAAAATACAAGTAGGTAGAAATAGGTAAAGTTTTCCCCGTCCATGCCATTAAGGCATATACCGGAAACAGAGGTATGGCTCCACTCATTTTTAACCTTGTCACTATACAAAGGTGAGTAGTTAACTTAGGGCACCAACAACTTTATCGCTGGGAAAGAACCCTGATGCCCACTGAATAGGAGACTAGGTGGGCCCCCTGGGCCAGTCTTGACATTTTGGAGAAGAGTAAAATCTCTTGCCCCTACCGCAATTTGAACTCCTGATCATCCAGCCCATAGTGTAGTCACTATACTACTCTGGCTCCAAAATACAATAAGACTTGAATTAAAAAGAATGCTTACTACAAAAAAAGGTACTTCTATGTGAGGAAATCAAAGTGCTATATTTTACAATATAAAAAAGCTAGCTGTAGAAGAATTCATAACCACTATCAACATACTTTCAGTTTGCCAAGAATTTGTAATCATTCCAATATTATACCACATTAATAAGAACTTTGCACCTCTACTTATAAATTTTACAGTGCATTTCATACAAGTAATGGTACACAGAATGGAATACTGGTCTAAACAATATACTCGCAGAATTAATCCATAAAACCTTTAAATTCATCTGCTACAAGATAATTAATAACTGCATATAACATTCATTTCTGTACTATACTACTGAAAAACTCTAGCCACATGGACATAGCACTTCTTAAAATGTTAAATTTCATTTGCATAAACCACCAGTTTGTCATGTAAGTTTGTCTATGAAATACGCAAACAATGTGCTAATAAAATGAAATGTTACTCAGAATGCTTACCAGGAACCTTGCTTACATCAATACTCTTAACTTGATGTAATTCCTTTAACGGAAGGTATTAATATGTACTGACCTTCAGTCCCCTTTGTTCCACTGCTATTCTGTGAAGGACATTTGGGGGCTTTAAGTCTTCTCCAGCTCCAAGTCGGGTGCCTTCTTTCAAATAAAGGTTGTGTAGTTGTGGAGATGTCAAGGGATCAAAGTCACCAGACTCAGCTTGTACCATAAGTGCTACCAACTTAACAGTTATTCCCCAATCCGTCACTTTAAGTCTGCCTTCCAGAAGGTTGAGTCTTGCATGAAGGTAAAACTGATGTCTGTATACAATGATAAATATTACAATATGCCAGAGGGAGGCATGCACATTCACAAACAAAATAAACGCAAAAATGCAGGCACTCTTCATGGCACTTGTGTCATTGCTACCCCATTACATTCACCATCATCATACTAACATACTTTAGTTCCACTATCTGATACAATATAGACGAACTATGGACATACCTTGTCATATAACCAGATTTAAGCAAGAAACACATCTAAAGAAAACAAATTCCACAACATGTATTATGTAAGTGATTTTATAATAAATGTATCAATCACATTACAGCATTCTCTTTTAAGTTCCTTTACAAAATGTGCACCATCTAAACGTTTCTGCAAGTAATTTCTTCATGGCTGACTTCACACAAATAATAATAATAATTGCTACTCTGGTACTCTTATGATGTCTGTCTATGCAATTTGCCATTTGGTTCTTGTATTTCATGACATTTTCAATAACTGGCTTCATCACTCATTTCATCCCCTCTTAACTTAACATGAAAAAGCCAATTTTCAAGACAATTAGTAATTGCAACACAACAGACATACATGCCAGATTTTTCAAAAGCCTTCATAAGTCTGCACCAAGGAACTACGAGCATTACCACACTACATGAACCACAAGGTCCCACAACAGATTTATTCATATCTGCAATCTTTTTTCTTCCCCTGCCCCTCCCCCAAGGTTATACTTTGCTTGTGAATATGGTGGGTTCCCTATAGGATGCATGTGGTAGATAAAAATGACAGTGGGACAGGTTTTTCACCAAGTACTATATATCTGCCCTACAAATTATCCCTCCATCAATTCCCACTATTCATGTCAACAGGGACTGGCACAACAGGTCCAAATGAAGCTGCATTACCAAGGAACACAGTCTACAGCCATACTTGGGACTCATGGACTGACCAACTAGAGTGAAACACAGATTTAATGTCTTTGATTGAACCACCTAAAATGGTGAAAATGGTGCAAAGTCTGGGAGAGTGTAAAATCAAGGAAACATTGATCTTAGGGGCATTTAGTCAGGATCACACAAAAAGAGCATAAAAATGCAGAAAACACAAAATGCTGGAATGTGAAAACGCAAGTTTACTGTAACTGCCAAACCCTAACAGCTAATGAGATATGCTCCATCATCAAATTTGACTTCAAGGTAATAATATGCTTCGCCATCTTTCCTTCTCTTCTAACCATAACATCATTACACCAGCTGTGCAAATGCCTGATGACAAAGTAGTACAGTTTGTGGGAGTTCAGGATTTCATAAAAGACAAATTATTCATAAAAAAGGAATAAAAGAAGAAAAGACTTTACTAAAATTCCAACATATGACAAATATAACTTTGGGACTTCATGAATAGTGTGCTCTATCAATAACTTAAAAGTAAAATACACATGCGAAATGCTGTTTTTCCCTTCCATGACATGGTCTTTCTGGTGCACAACTGCCCCTAGAATCCAAAAGCCACCTCTAATTCTAGGCACCAGACAGGTGACATCAAGTAAATTCCATACCGAGGATCCACAAATACTAGGCACCACCATGAAAAAAGTAGTCACAATGACAACCTGGCAGCCAATATATGTGCACCCCTGCTCATCCCTAAGGTGAGACTTTGCTATTGAGATTCATTATGCATTTTCTGCTCCTGTCATTTTTTTTTTTTTTTAACCTAGGTAAAAGGAACATGTATTAAGCTAGCTCATTCAATTACCATCACTTCCCAGTTACTGTATTTCTCTGGCAGTTAGTTCCCAGCATCCTCCTTAGCATATTCATTTTCAACAAGACTCCTTGAAGGTCATGCAGCTTCACAAAAAGTAATGCATTAATTGTAATGTGTGTACATACGCACTGCCACAATGTTTTCAACATCTCCCCCTCTGCCTGCTGTGTACACAGAATATGTTCACAATCTGTCACTCATTCCTGGTGTGATGAGTCATTTACACAAGTCACAAAAATAAATAGTAATATCAAGCAGGCCAACGCACGTGATGTACACATGACTTATATATTACTACATATGGACCATGAGAACACCAAACCATTTTTTTAATAACAGCACCACTTCCCTCTAAAAAAAATTAAAAACTGTTAACACTGGAAATACAGCAAGTATGAAACCTTAACCTTCGCATGACTTCAGAGGAAGGCAATTTGTGCTCGTCACCTGTGTTATGACCTTGTGTAGTCTGATATGAAGAAACCCACTCCCACAAAAACCTCAAATCCCATTACAAATGCACCTCAGATGGTCTCAGTGCACTTGTGATATTCACGTAGTTGATCAAGAGTGTTCAGTTTTTACAGTCCTTCAAAGAATGCATCATGGAAAATTAAGTTTAAAATGTTGTAAAATATATCCTTCTTCAACACTGTCATATAAAAGATCAACATACTGGAGAGCAGAAAACTGTTTAATTATAGGTTCAAAGATGGACAAAATAAAACACTAACCCTCACATTTCTCTTACATGAGGCATGGTTTACATTACATACGAATGTAAACAGCCAAAAGAACGATCTTAGCTTTATGATAATCCTCAAGCAGTTCATGCTTTAAAATTCACTAAGTACACACAAAATCATGAGACCTGTGTTTCAAAGAAACAAATTCTAACCATTAAACTAAATTACTGCAAGTGAGAGGATCATTACTATTAAAACACTCTGCAAAAAACACATTCGAGTATGTGGAACACAACTATCTTACATAAACACAGCAGTTTTGCTGCCTGTTTCTGACAATGCAAGTGTGGGTGAGCTGAAGACTGTGCCTAATTTTATGTGACAAATAAGCTGACATGAAGGGAACAATAAGATGTGTCAGGTGAAATAAGAGCACTCTATTATAAACTACCTACAAGTCATGTACAAAATATTGTTTATAAATCTGGGAAAAGTTTCCAGTACATGAAGCAGTCAGGTTTCTTTATAAATGACTTGGTGTAATCTGATTTACATAACCATGTCCTTAAAAAATGTTGTATATTAGCCAATGACATTTCCATATACACAAAACATGAAATGTCTGATGATGTGTTAAGCAGTTTAAGTACCTAGTTACTTTCAAACAATTTGACTACAGTATCATTAGTCATCTCCACCTCTACATATGTTGTGCAGATTACAGCCAAATTTTTTTTAATGAAAACACAGACCATGTGTCATAAGCATTTTTATAGTACCCATATCTAATGACTAGATAAACCCAGTGCATTAAGAATAAATAACTACCAACACACTTTTCGATTGCTTCAGCAGAGTGTCAGACCATACCATAACTAGCAAAGGCTGTGAACTTTATTAATAACATGCCATTACATGAATACACTCTTTACACAACAATGCTAGGTTTTGTTTTGTGGGAGTAGAGTAGTCATGTTCCGAGAACTTCACAAACAGCCATGACACTTATTTTACTGAATGCAGATGCAGAAACTGTCATTAAAATAATCCCACGTTTCATTTTTCTTTCATGAATCATTATTATAGCGTCGTGTAAATGCAATTTTGCTGGATCTGATGTTCTCTTTTCATCAAAGAAACTGTGGACTGCCACAACCAATCAAACTGAGCAGAACAAATTTCACAAACCTGGCCAAAAATCTTCCACAAATGTCAACATATCGTCAATAAAATTAAAATGTACTACATGTAACGACAAAACTACATACTGGGTTATTGGCTGTGCGACGATCATTTAAATACAAAACAATTTCAGAGCACTTTTTTTTATTAACTATGATGACAGTTCCTGATTTGAGGCAATCAGCTGATACTGCGACATTAATGCTACTGTCATTAAGCATAATTACCTAGTTGAATCTTGGAGGAGTAGATGAGGAGGCACCCAAAATTTCACTCGCAGGGCAAAACGATGTGGTGGAAGACCCACCACCTGCCGTTCTATGGGATTGCGTAAATTAAGCCATAACTCTTCACCCTTCGCTCCATGATACTTAAGGCCGAAATAATCTGATTCTTTGCTTATTCCGAGGCAGTGGCATACCTAAGAGAATATTTCATAATGAAGCACTGACAAAGGCGCAATGTTCTTTTAACTAAAATAGCCTGAAAGACGTTCACACAAACAGCAAACCAAACAAAGTTATCAAGCAGAAAACGACAGACCTTTTCCAAGCATTCTTCGCCTTTTGCCTTCGGATCAACTTCGACTTCTAATATCACAGAATTCGGTTGACTTACAAGACACCACATACTTGTTCGACTTGCTAGCCGAATGCTAGCAAAACACTCTCATTTTATAAAGGATAATATGTTTATTAATGCGATCACAACAAAGCAAATTTGCCAAGGTCCATACCAACAACACCAAAACCATTGTCTCTCACTTCTCACAGTTGCACGGGCTAGCTTCCCCCACGGAGACACAGGTGGCAGTCATGATAAAAATACTTCACGTTCATTGGACGCCGCACACTTTGGCCCACCCCCAAGGTATGGAAATCGTACATATATGCATAATCGACAAATGTATTTTTCGTAATGAAACTGGTACTGATGAAATTTCAGAAACTTTTTGGTCACAGGAATTGCTCCATTTGAATCCTGACGACTGAAACAGTGAACACCACCCACGGACCGCAATTCTTTACTACTCGATACATGCTATGTCAGTTGCGATAATTCCCACCTCTATGCCATGGATAATCGTAATCTGATTTGATTGTGGACGTGATTATTGTCATGCTTTCCGTGGTAGTTATTGCATTGTTCACCTCGAAAAACAGTGTTCATGGCGTCTCATATTGAACACAACTAATGTGCTGAGATACAGAACAAGCTGTGGACACAACGTTTACGTCAATTGTGTACGTTACGGGCTATCTCAAATGCCGTGTAGTTTTACTTCTGCCTGCTCAAAAAAAGCACTGGCCGAACTGAAAAGCTTGGTTTGATACCATGACATGTTTTGTTTGGGTTTGATGTTTATTTCATTTGAGGGAACATTGTTACAATATGGAGTTTCCACCTCCTTCCATATTCTATTTTCCCTTCTTACGTAAATATTTAATACAAAGTTGTTTGTTTGAAACTGCAGGTCAGTTGATAAAATAGATGACTTCCAGGTGTTAATCCAAGTTACAACAATAATTATGTTTTTGCTTTTACAGTTTTCAGTGCATCTCGTACATACATCGTGGCTCGTCTGATCAACCTTGGCAAAACGGTTGTTAACGATTACTGCTGATTTTGCCTGACCGTTAGTGCAATTTAGATTTTCGGGTCACATTTGGAGTTGCGTAATCTGGCACTGTTTGCATAGAGAACTAAAGTCACTGTGATTTAGTTGGTTACAGTCATTCACGCATAAGTTGCCTGTACGATAAGCACCCGCCAAACGCTCAGCTGGCGTTACGTCATACGCCGAGTCTCGGGAGGGTAAACTGTCGGTGAAGGACACGAGCAGATGATTGTCTGTGAAAATAGCATTTAGAAAGTCTAACAAAACCTCAGAGTTGTTACAACAGGTACTGAAAATGTTGTTGTCCAAACCGAATACGCTCGGCACAACTGCAGAAGATGTTTACTCCCTGGAGTTCTCCGGAAACTTGGAATCTCGCGTCGGTTCTAAGTTCTTCCAGAGTACATTCTTGCAACCGGATCATGTTCCTTCAAAGTATGAACTGCCGTTGGCTTTTACGGTTGCAGTTGTAACAATTTTGTGGCCCTTCGTGCAGACATTTTCGAAACACTCGTATTCTGACCCGAGAAACTGTGACATTATCTAGCAGACTTGTATTGGAAATACAGCTGCACCAAAAACAGACGCTGTTCAACCCTATACCCAATTCGAGGTATGCTGTTAGATGACTCAGGGACAAAAATGTACTTATCAGCAATAAACCCTATGATTCATAGCGCAAGTCTGTTACCATCAATAGCTAGAATTACACCCCTGTCTGAAAATGTGCGTGAGAGCTTACATGGCTGCGAATTAGGCACGGTATTTGGCCCTTACATCCCTCTAATTTAACACCTTGTGACTTTTGTGTGGAAGTTCAAAAGATGAAGTGTATGAAACAAATCCGCACATTCTAGAAGAATGACGATACAACATCCGCAGCTGTATTTCAATTTCCGGAGAAGAATTCGAGATAGTAAACAGTGTCTTCCGCAGTTGCACAGAGTGCATGTGGTCAGGAGGAGAGCATAGTCATCATCTGCTGTAGCACTGGTGAGTTTTTGCTAGACTTTCGAAAGGTTATTATAGCGAATCTTCTCGCTTCCTTCGCCTACTGGTACCCTCTCGAGACTCGGCATATGAACAACGGCAGCGGATGTCGGATGGGCGCGTTCGGTCAAGCAGAGGGAGGGAAATAATCATTTACTTGAACCGTTAGTTATTGTGCTCACCTCACTCTCCACTGTAATAACACGATTCTGCCCTTGGTATTCAAATATCTGAAGACAGAATGTTGAACAGTAACCCATTATGTGATGTGTTTATGTGACTAAAACATTGGATGTACTGTCACTGAATATTTCATGAATTGTATGTTGTCTCTTGGAATGCAGATGGAGCTGTAATTCCTAAGGGGCATCTTTCAATGCTGAGCCACTGCAACCTCCCTCCTTCCCTCCCACTCACACACACATGCACACCCCTGCAAAGCAATAATTTGCTCCTGTCTCATCTTTTGTCATACACTGCCCAGTCATTTATAATACATCCATCTGGTTTGTCTGTCAGTGCCCTAGTGGAATATGTCTGGTGCAATTTCAGAGCAACAGTCAGGAGATGGTATGCAGAACCTGGCAAATTCACACATGATAAAAAGGCATCTCTTGTGTACCTGTGGTCCAAAAATGAACTCAGTCAAACCATGTTGTTTTACAGGTTTTCCTAGCCTGCAGAACCAGCATACTATTAATCACTGTGCCAACTGTCCCATTACATGTTATCATGAATTTGGTTGTTGAACCTTGAATGGATTTGATGAATGTATAATAAATGAATGAATGGTGTTACACTGTCTATTCAATCAGCATGCCCAGTTCATAATGTATGAGCACAAATGCATGCTGATGTCATCATACAAGTAAGCCTGGCATAGACTGTTAGGACGAAGGAGAACGAGGATGCATAAAAGTCAGCCACCTTAATATGTAGTGCTGTTTCTGCAATTGCTGCTTATGTGTGTTCAGAAAGTCACTGTTCACTTAGGCACAAGCAGATCTGCAGAAAGTGTTTGTGAATAAAATTAAACGGGTTCAAGCCTGTATAGACGCTCATGGACATCACTTCCAACACCTTGTGCACAGCGACTTTCCAAACTTTCCCTCCCACGCGTCATGTGCCATCACATTTCAACTGGACTCTACCATAGCCTAAGTGCGCAGCGACTTTCTGAATGCACTGTATAAGCTGTGCCAGCTACATATGGCATAGGCAGAGTGACCCATACCCTGTAGGACAACCAGTCAACATGCCTGTCTTAAACAATAGGTGAGATTCTTTCAGACCTGCATGTGGGGATGAAAATGGCTCCAGCATCAATTGAAGACCAATGGAAATGACGAACATATATAAAGGAAATTATTACAATGCAGGTTAACAGAAGGTGTTCCATTGCAGAGATATGGAAATTCATGACATGTTCTTTCCAAAGTTACTGGGCAAGTAGAACGAACTAATTATCTTAATATTATATACAAAATTATTTTCTAATTACTGAATTACATAGAAATTTAACCTTTAAATGAAACATCCCTTAGAAATGCATTTCGTATATTTAGGTAACAAGAACATTTACAGCATTTTTATGACATGCTGCATTATCACTGTTTTATTTTCCACCAATTGCCCTTATTTCAGAAGTATTTCTTTTGCTGTTCATATATTTTTCACAAACCATGTGCTATCATTTAAATACCAGTCCTGTCATTCAAAAGTTTCATGCACGAAGGGTAGTGGGGCTGTGCTGCATTTCCACATAATGGTAAAAACTGGCAGGCTTAAATTGATAATCTGTTAAGATATTGCAGAGTGGGTTACATTCAGTGATTTCTCCTCCTACCTACAGGTGGTGTGTTTAGCACACCTGCCATTCAAAGTCATATCATAACATTCTCCAGGGTTTAATTTACAAGAGTTGGCCCTTACTAATGTGATGAACAAACTGACAGATGATTCATCTGAAGTGGAGCACATTGAAGTGATATACATGTTTATGGAAATGAGGAGTCTCAAAAGTATCTACTGGACTCAAGTTTTATTTTTATTTAATACTGTACAAGGCTTCTTTATTGCACTAAACTAGAAGTAAAACATTTACAATATGTAAGACATGTCAACAGGTACCAACATTCCATCAACACATACACAAACAACAGTTTTTTGAAACCAAGTTTTCACAGTAAGTAGCAGTATGGAACAGCAATAACATGCTGTAGTTCAACAACAGATGTGAGTAAAAACATAAGTAGAGTCTCAGTCACACCAAACTGCAACATTTACTTAAGAATACCATAACTTTATTGTCATCAAAATGATCTTTAAATGCTTAAACTATGAACACTGCCTGGAATGATTATAGAGGTAAAATTTTAGTAGAAGGTGCAGGATGTATATGAAGTTGTCCTTGTGCATAATTATACACAATGCCAAGAAGACATGGGGGAATGGAGATATATAGTTGGCTTCCTTTATATGCTGACATTATACATAATAGAAATTGAAATATTAGTAGTTTCCATTCAACAACAAAATCTATCCCTAGAATATTATGTTGAGCTATGGAACATAACTGTACAGATATCTACAAATATGTCACAGTCATCCTAATCCTCATGGTCTGCAAGATACTCCCAACTGTTAAGTCCAATTAAACATATGCGAAATTCCAACACCTGATTATAACACTACAGTAGATATACTTCAACAACTGTCATCTCATGTGGCATAAGACAATAAATGAGTGTTTTTAACAGAAGCATACATATCTCTTCCTTCAGTTATTTCAGAGTAGCCCCGTAATTCTTGTGGAGTTCAGGTTTGATGTCATACACCAATTCTAAAACTTTCATGATTACCTGTCGCAAAGAAAAGACACATGTTACTGCAAGAATGCAGTATATGATGAAACATTTCAATCTTATCTTCAGCCCATATCACACATGCACCAAAATTACTTTATACTATAGGTATGTTGTCATACATCATGCCCTACAGTGGGGGGGGGGGTAAAATTCCCAGTTGCAATAAGTCTTTCCAGGAACACATCTCTGTCTGCTTAGAGACTGCAGACTTCTATGAAAGAAGACAAGTTGAACTGCAGGAGAAAGATGTAGTCTATACTCCCAGCACATATATGCTACCTCTGCAGTTAGCTTCAGCAAGAGCTGCTGTGCCCACAAACGTGATCAATACAATGCTTCTGTACCATTTCAGGTGCTCTGCTAAATACATCTAAAGGGTAGGGATATAGGCAAAAAATTAATTTATAATATGACAACATGCTATCAGTTTTATTTCACAAATATTTTACTTCATCTTTTTATATCTTATTTCACTGGAAAAAATCATATCTGCCCCAAATGAAACATAGCCTTTGAAAACTGGAAAGTAAAGAAATTAATTTCTTCTAAAAATTTACATTTATTATGAAGCTTAAAAATAAATAAATGTGAAACAGAAATTAAAATGAAGCATCAAGTCTTCCAGGATGTTATGCCATGTCGACTGATGAATTACCAGCTCTTAGAAGCATAGTGCCTCCATTTTCAGGATCATGCAGTCCAAGAGGAGTAGCCACACTAGAAAATATGCAAATATTATGTATGTAAGGATGATCAGGATTATGAGCCAATAGATGTGGCAGTGCTATGCACCGGGTAGAGCCTTCGTCAAACTGAATTAAGTGCCATCAACATATATATCCGTATCTTCCAGCACAGCAACTCTTTTTGGGCTGCAGGATGCTGCACATAGAGGCACTCTATTCGTCTGAAAGAAGTCAACACAGCACAAAATCCCAGAAGACTTTAATCCCATCAACACCACTGTGAGGTCTTGCAATTTAGTTAAGTAGTGTACATACAGCTTCCTTGTGTAAGTTGACAGCCTTCTGCATCTCTTCTATCTTGATTTTAGTGTCAGCCTCAATACGGGCTGCAACATCTTCCTTTGAACCCATGTGCTAGAAATGAAATTAATTTAAGTTCATGAGAATCTCAGTACACGATGTGAATGCAGCTTATGATGTATTCCATATGAATGACATTTGTGACACTGATTTGATTACACTATCATATTCTAAAATAGCCCTCGGTCTCCAATATAATCATTTCTGGACATAAAAAAAGTGGAAGATTATATACAACTGATGTCTTACAAAATGTACAGTGAATTTAATTTACTAATACATTTCAATTATTTTAGTAGACAGGCAGTCGCTAACTTCAGGCTCAACACAGGTCATGACTGCCTCGCAGCACACCTTTATCGCATCAAAATATCCAACCATAACTACTGCACAATATGCAAACAGAAAAACACAATAATGGACAAAGAGCACCTACTGAAGTGCCCAAAACTAGACAACACTGCTAGAGATCTACCAAAACTGTACTGGGATGCCAGAAGACTAATG
>Ga0123357_10003196_pt1 | contig 18653 bp, 17 predicted proteins | sample TergutEmb28metaG_FD_89873 | JGI IMG/M metagenome (GOLD analysis project Ga0123357, IMG submission 89873) | Embiratermes neotenicus P4 segment gut microbial communities from Petit-Saut dam, French Guiana - Emb289 P4 | ecosystem: Host-associated > Arthropoda: Insects > Digestive system > Gut ...
AAATAAGCGAAATTTATTTTGATCTCCAGGAAAGGACAAAAAAATCTGATTCTGCCGTATTTACCGTTGCTTGTTTGCGGTACCTGACTAAGTGTTTATTTAATGATGAAGATATTATCAATTTACTGCAGAGTAAAAGTTTTGTTTGTAATCAAATATTTTTAAATTTTAAAAATAATTATAGTATTCCCTCTCTTAGAGAACTTGCGTCTTCTTTGGGAAAGGATGAAACGGATGTAAACAGGCGCTTAAGAAAAACAAAAGTGTCAAGTATTTTGAAAAATGCAGCTATAGATAAGCAGACACTAAAATAAAAAGGAGTAAATAATGAATTTAAAAATTGTATTAGAAATTACTAAGGCAGTTGTTGTAGCCGCGGTTGTCATAGTGGATGCTATTACTAAAGTGAAAAAAGCTTAAGGGGGGGATAATGTCATACAAAGACACTGTAGAGTGTCCAAAATGCGGTATGGAAGATTGTTACTGCGAGTACTCAGGTGAAGGCGGCGAGGAATGGTATTGTCCTGATTGTGATAGCTATTACAATCAAGATTTTAAAGAAATAACGAAATAATCCTGTCAACTTATATAAAAAATCCAAGTCAAAAACAAAAACTGCCTGACTTGGACAACTATGAAGCTCATTCCAAATCTTTTTTACAACCATGCTTCTTGGACGAAACAACCGCCCAGAAGCAGTTTGCAAAAAAAGAAACTGCCCGACCTGGACTCGAACCAGGAGACTCTTGCTCCAGAGGCAAGCGTGTTACCAATTACACCATCGGGCAATTCAACTGTAGATATTAAGATTTGAGACAAAATTATACAAAAAGTTATATTTTTTGGCAAACTGCGGCAATATAAATAAATCATTTAATTATAAATCTATACCGCTCAAGGTTACTTCTGGAAACAGATTAGTTGTCACCCTGCGCAAAGTCGCAGGGTCTATAAATTTATAGATTATGCGACTTTGCGCGGAATGACAGCTGATATCCCGCACTGTGTTGTCTATTTGTTTTTTTCTATCCAGCTTTTAAAGGCTTCAAAATAGCCGGCGAAATATTTTTTTGAGGCTTCGGCCAGTTCGCCTTTTTCATTTACATTCGCAGGATAGTTAAAGTATATTTCAGGCTGCCACATTACCAAGGCTCCGAGATATGAGAGCGTGTCTTTGGCATGCTTTTGCGAGCCGAAAGCTCCTACGCCGCCTGCTCCGGCGCCCAAGACTCCTGCCGGTTTTCTAGGCCATACACTTTTGCCGTACGGGCGGCTGGCATAGTCTATGGCGTTTTTAAGAACACCCGGCATGGAACGGTTGTATTCCGGCGTGACAATCAAAACCGCGTCGGCTTTTGATATCTTATCTTTAAAGGCCGCGGCAACTTCAGGCATATTGTTTTCAACATCAAGCGAAAAATACGGAAGCGTCGATATGTCAAACGCTTCAAACTCCATTTCTTTAGGCGCGAGAGGTTTTATTTGGGCAAACAAGTTTTTGTTGATGGAGTTTTTTGAAATTCCTCCGATAAGAGTTAAAACTTTCATTTTTTCTCCTCCTTGTGGCTGTCATCATCACATCCGCATCCGCAGGAATGTCCGCCTGCCGTATCTTCACAGTTTATTTTTTCGGCAGGTTTAATTATCTCGTCCGCAAAATTCAATTGCAAATCGGATATAGCGGCAAGAAGAAACTCTTCTTCTTTTTTGTTCAAGTTTCCTTTCATTTTGTCGCGCAGCATAAGCAGCATGTCAATTGTAAACTTTGCGCCGTCCAAATCCCTGTGGACTTTACCGTCAACCTGGCTTGCAACTTTACCAAGCTGCTGCCAACAGGCAGAAGCGAACATGCTCACTAAACTAAACAGATGGGTATTCATTTCAAGTTTATCTTTTTCAGACATATTACATCTCCTCCCGATAACAATTGGGTTTCATGAAAAATCCCTATTTGTCACTCTGCGCGATAGTCGCAGGGTCTATGAATTTATAGATTCTGCGACTATCGCGCAGAATGACAAGCCTTAACTGTTTCTTAAGTTAGGAAAGGCATCCTATTAAGAAAAATATTTTTGTATACAGGCATTTATTCTGCGCACGACTTCGTCTTTGCCCATTACTTCCATCATATGAAAAAGGCTCGGCCCCTGAGTTCTTCCGGAAATGGCTACTCTTACCGGATGGAAAACTTTTCCCGTGCCCAAGCCTTTCTCGGTTGCCAAATCTCTGGCGTATTTTTCTAAAGCGTCCGCTGAAAAATCTGGTTGGTCCTGAAGTCTCTGCGCGCTTTCTTTTAACACGAGGCCCGCGGTGTCTTTAGATTTTTCGAAAACTTTTTTTACGGCTTCGTCGTCAAATATAACGTCTTTTACAAAAAAGAAATCCACTAGCGACGGGATATCTTTTAAAAGTTTTATTTTGTCGTGTTCCAGCGCCATAGCCTGTTTTAAAAGACCTTTATCCCAGTTCTCGATAATAGTCTCATTGTTTGTATATTTGAGCCAGTCCATAAACAAGTCGTAAATCTGCCGGGGAGTTTTAGCCCTTATTTTTTCGCCGTTAAGCCATAAAAGCTTCATCGGGTCAAAAGTCGACGGGCTTGAACCGCAGCGCTCTACCGAAAATTTTTCTTTGAGCTCGTCTATCGTAAAAAGCTGCTGGCTGTCTTCCGTGGACCATCCCAAAAGCGCAAGATAGTTTATAAGCGCCTCGTACAAATATCCTTCTTTTCTGTACTCCAAAACCGAAGTGTGCCCGTGGCGTTTTGAGAGCCTTGCTCCATCAGATCCTAAAATCATGGCCATGTGCCCGAACTCCGGGAGAACCCAGCCCAGCGCGTTATAAATATGTATCTGGCGCGGTGTGTTTGAAATATGGTCGTCGCCCCTTAAAACGTGAGAAATCTCCATAAGATGGTCGTCAATCACGCATGCAAAATTATATGTCGGCACGCCGTTGGCTTTCATCAAAACAAAGTCGTCAAGAAGAGAGTTATCGAATTCCACCTTACCGCGTATCAAATCGTTCAATATCGTAACGCCGCCTTTCGGCATTCTGAACCTTATAACCGCGCTGCGCCCCTGCGCTTCTTTTTCTTTCCTCTGCTCTTTTGTGAGATGCGAGCACGAGCCGTCGTACTTTGGCGGCTGTTTTTCGGCTTGGGCTCTTTTGCGCATCTCTTCGACTTCTTCAGCGGTGCAATAGCACGGATAAGCCAAGTCTTTTGCTATAAGTTCGTCGATATACTTCTGGTATATGCCTTGCTCTTTACGCTGCATCTGATAGTACGGAGCATACTTTGCAACTTCATTTCCCGGGCCTTCGTCCCAGTTGAGTTCAAGCCATTTCATAGCGTCCAAAATGACTTTTACCGATTCATCTGTTGAACGAGCTTCATCGGTGTCTTCTATTCTTAAAATAAAAGCTCCGCCTTTATTTTTTGCAAAAAGCCAGTTAAACAAAGCTGTGCGCACCCCGCCTATATGTAAGTCTCCGGTCGGAGACGGAGCAAAACGGACTCTGATGTTGGACATTTGGACTCCTTGAAGATACTAGACGAAATAACGGCCGCCCTCACTCAGGCTTTGCCTGTCCCTCTCCCTTGTCAGGGAGAGGGAAGATGCGTCTGCTTTTAATAAATTATTTTATTCAGCGGATATTCGATTATTCCCTCAGCGCCGGCGCGTTTTAATGCAGGGATAATCTTTTTGACTATATTTTCTTCCATAATCACTTCAAGAGCTACCCAGTTTGCGTCGCTTAGCTGCGAAATAGTGGGTTTTTTTAAAGCGGGAAGAACCTCTATAACTTTGTCCAACGCTTTGCACGGGACATTCATCTTAAGTCCTACCATTCCCTCGGCGGCCAAAGCGCCTTTTAAGAGCATTGCCATATTCTCTATTTTTTCTCTTTTCCACTTGTCGTTTAAAGCTTTGTCGTTTGCGATAAATCTGGTGGTCGAAGAGAGAAGCTCTTCTACGATTCTTAACTTATTTGCCCTGAGCGACGAGCCTGTTTCCGTCAATTCTACGATTGCGTCAACAAGGCTGCCGGCTTTTGCTTCGGTCGCTCCCCACGAAAATTCTATGTCGGCGTTGACTTTGTTTTTGGCAAAATATTTTTTGGTAAAGTTTACAAGTTCCGTCGCAACTCTTTTTCCCTGCAAATCTTTTATGGATTTTACTTTTGAAGCTTCCGGCACGCACAAAACCCATCTGACAGGTCTGAAGCCGGACTTTGCATACTGGAGTTCGCATACTTCTTTTACCTTGGCGCCGCTTTCGCATATCCAGTCGTAGCCTGTAAGCCCGCAGTCAAAGAAGCCATCCTGTACATACTTTGCCATCTCCTGCGAACGAACAAGCATTATTTCGATATCTTCGTCATCGCACGAAGGAAAATACGACCTTGAAGAAATGTTTATTCTTATGCCTGCTTTTTTGAACAACTCCGCCGTAGAATCCTGAAGGCTGCCTTTTGGAAATCCGAGTCTTAATTTTTTCATTTTTTCTCCCTAAATTTTGAGTTGTTTTTAATTTGTAATATTCGTTGTTTTTGTCGTTATTTTCACTTTAAAAACCGGAAACAATCTTTCATTCGAAAAACGGCAGATCCCCGATTAAAACATTCGGGGATGACATCTGCGGTATCACTTTACACTTTTCACTTTGTCTTCTTTTCTCCGGGTTTCAAGGGCTTTTTGTTCAAGCTGAGCCGGAACATAATCCTTAAAAAGCGGAATATTTGTCTGCATGGACCTGGAAATGGTTTTATATAATGTATGCGTTGTGCCGTCCAACGCATGGGTTCCGTGCGTAAGAGTCGGCACTACCACGTTTACGCATACGACAAGCCATACAAGCACGCTTAAAACCGCTCCGCCGGTTTTATCGACGATATTCATATAGAAAAAATGAACAATCCTCAATATAAAACCGCCGGCCATCATCACGAAAAGCGCCGTTATTATGAAGACCAGATAAATGTTTATGCCGTCATGATACGGATATTTATTTGCGGCAAATATCGAAAGAAAGCCGGCAAGAACGGCAAAGAAACTCCTGGTAAGCCCGGCTTTCCAGCCGAGATACGCTGTAACTGCAATGCTCGCTACTAAAAATATGTCGATTAAAAGATTCATTTTTTAAAGGCGATGCGGAGAAGCTGAGAGGCAAAGAGGCAGAGTTAACGACATAACTGCCTTTGCCCTGCCTCACCGCGTCTCTGCATCCCTGCCTCCATTCTTCTATACAGTCCTCATCACTATTCCGCTGGCAAGTTTAGGATAAAAATACGTCGATTTCTGCGGCATCATCTGGTTGTTTAAACTTATGGCCTTTAACGCCTCAACCGGCGTAGCGGGAACCATTATGGCTATTCTGTTTGTCTTTTTTGCGAGAGCAACGGCTTCCGTATCTTTTTTCACGTATGTGAATTCCTGCGCGTCAACCGAAGGAATCAAAACATAGTGCAGCGCGCTTACGGCCAAATTTCTATACGCTTTGCATTTGTCCGGCATCGCTTTTTTGAGGATGCTTTCGCTTTTAATCGTCAGCGTTCTGTATTTGCCGTTTTTATACACCATCATAGGCTGTATCTCTTTTTTAGACAGCTTCTGAAAATCTTTTGCAGGATGAACGTCAAAATACTTTGCTATTCTTTCTTCAAAATCTTTCGGCTCGGCTATAACTCTGTGCGTCGGCCATATCGAAATTCCGGGATCTTCCATCGGGCAGAGAAAAGCCATCACGTAGTTGTAATCTTTTTTTGCCGAATAATTTTTATCTTTAGCTTTCATTTCCCGACTGTAATTCCACGCAGTCTCGTATCTGTGGTGCCCGTCGGCTATAAACATCTTTTTATCGGATAAAAGTTTTACGGTTTCTTTTATCGTTTGTTCATCCGAAACAACCCAGAGTTTATGGAGTCCGTCTTTGTCGTTTGCGACCGCGGAAGGCACGCGTTTGGCTATCTTTCCGCACAGTTTTACTCCGGCAAGATTATTATCGTCAAAAAGCCCGAAAATCGGACTTACGTTGGCTTTTACCGCTTTTAAAAGACTGAGCCTGTCGGCTTTGGGTTTTGCAAGCGTTTTTTCATGCGGTTTTACCGCGCCTTTTCCCGAGTGGGCATTTTCCAGCTTCAAAGCCGCAAAAAAGCCCCTTCTCGTCATCTTCCTGCCTTTGTCCGTAAAAATCTGCTCGTAAAAATAAAGAGACGGTTTGTCGTCGCGCTTAAGCACGCCGTTTTTCTGCCACTCTTTGAAAAGCTCGGCCGCATGGAGATATTTGTTTCTCTTTCCTACGGCATCGGAAAGTTCTATATGCACTATATTACATGTAGACAATTTTTTGAGTTTCTCTTTTTGCTCGGCGCTTATGACATCGTAGGGAGGACAAATGTAATTGGTTATATTGTTCTTTGAATATCTGACTGCGTTAAACGGTTTTATTTCCGGCATAAAAATTCCTCCGTATTATATTGAATTGACAACGATTTTATCATAATTGTTTTTTTATGGCAAACGGAACAGCAAAGTGAAAAGTTCAAAGTGAAAAGTGGAAATTATGGTGTTTCGGCTTCGCCGAAACCTGTTATAGGTTTTCGCAAAGCGAAAACACGTTATTTGAACTTTGCACTTTTCACTTTGAACTTTGCCGTTAAAAAGATTTGTCAAAGTTTATAAAATCATGTAAAATTCTTTAATATTATGAAAAAGATCATCGGAAAAATCATCATTTATATTTTAATCTTTGCGGTTATTTTATCGGCTTTTTTTATAATTCTGCGCGTAAAAATATCAAGGCTCAAATATGTTCCGCTTCCGCCGCAGTATGAGCTTGACACGGAAAAGGTTGTGGTAAAAGAAGGCGACAAGCTGTCGGCAACCTTTAAAAATACAAGGCTGACCGGCAAAGAGTCCTCTGAAATTTTGAAGGCGCTCGGGAAAATCACAAATATAAACCGCAGCATGCCGGGAGATTTTTACGAAGTGCTTTATTCAAGCGCAACCAAAGAGTGGGTGCAGTTTTGGTATTATCCGTCCGGCAAAGATTTTTATAGTTTGGCAAAATCTTCCGACGGCGCAATAAATTCCGAAAAGAAAACTCTTGGCCTTACGTCCGTTACATATAAAAAATCAGGAACAATAGAAAGCTCTCTTTGGGAGTCGATGTCCGCGGAGGGCATACCTGCCGACATTATACTCTCTTTTGCCGACATATTCGCGTGGCGGATGGATTTTCTTACGGACACCAGAAAAGGCGATACTTTTAAAGTTATTTATGAAATTGAAACGGCAGGAAAGAAGGACGAAAGATTATCTTCAAGAATTATCGCCGCTCAATACAAATCCGGAGACAAAATACATAATGCCTTTCTTTTCAAAACAGCTGACGGCAGATCAGGCTACTTTGATGAAAACGGCAAGTCCGTAAAAAGCGCGTTTTTAAAGGCTCCTTTACAGTTCAGCAGGATAAGCTCCTACTTCAGCCTGAGCAGAATGCATCCTATATTAAAAATACCGAGGCCTCATTTAGGCATAGACTACGCCGCTCCTACCGGCACGCCGGTATCGGCTATAGGAGACGGAACGGTTATTAAGGCGGCGTACAGCGGCGGATACGGAAATTTGGTAATAATAAAACATTCAAACGGATATACATCGCAGTACGGGCATCTTTCAAAGTATGGAAGAGGAATAAGAAAAGGCGTCCGCGTAAGCCAGGGCCAAGTGATAGGCTACGTCGGAATGACAGGTCTTGCCACAGGGCCGCATTTGGACTTTAGAATCAGCAAGAACGGTAAATTTATAAATTTTCTAAAAATGTCCACGCCGCCTGCCGCGGCTTTATCCGGAAAAGATAAAGAAGCTTTCAATACCTTTAAAGAAAAAATTTTTGCAGAACTTGAACAAGCGACAAATTAAAGGGTATTATTATGAAAAAACTGCTGCTTATTTTTTGTACTTTTTTAGGTTTTTTAAGCCTTTGCGGTTGTTCATTGCAGAAGAATCCCGAAAAAATTTTAAATTTTGCCTCTCATCTAACGGTTAATGAAGACGGTTCCGTGCTTGTGCGTGAAGAGATAACAATAAACGCCCGGCACAAGGAAATCCGCCGCGGTATTGTGCGCGTCATACCGACCTCTTACGAGCAGCCGGTAAAAGTGCTTTCGTTACAGATGGACGGGAAGCCTCATCCTTTTTTCACGGAGCAAGTCAAAGACAATCTTGAAATTAATTTCGGCAATGATGATTATCTGAAAAAAGGCGTACACACTTATGTTCTTGAATACACCATGGGAAATGCCGTAGGTTTTTTTGACGGCTATGACGAAATTTACTGGAATGTTACCGGCAACGACTGGATATTTCCGATAGATAAAGCCTCTTTTGAAGCCGTCATTCCGCGGGAAGCGCAGGCAATAGAGAAGGATATATCGATTTATACGGGTCCGAAAGGCGCAAAAGGCCAAGACGCAAAAAGGCTTTCTTCCGACAAGCTTGAATTTGAAACAACCAAAACTATCAATCCCGGCGAAGGCTTTACCGTAGCCGTGCCTTTTACCAAAGGCTTTGTGAGGCAAACTTCCATTTTAAATTTTGTTTCTCATCTTACTGTAAATAAAGATGCCTCTGTCCGCGCACGCGAAGAAATAACAATAGATGTACGGAGCGAGAATATCTTCGGCAATCTTGCGCGTTCAGTGCAAAACAATGCTTATACGGATTACGGTTACCCCGTGGAAGTGATTTCATTTCAGATGGACGGCAAGCCTTACCCGTTTACCGCAGAATATAGAAAAATAGTTTTCGGCTCAAACCATGATAATGTTCCGGAAAAAGGCATACACACCTTTATTCTTGAATACACCATGAAAAACGCCGTCAGTTTTTATGAGGACGAGGACCATGACGCAATCTGGTGGGGTATAACGGGTAAATGGATGTTTCCGATAGAGAAGGTCTCTTGTGTTGTTATCCTTCCGCCGGGAGTTCAAACTAAAAAGTTTAGCAGCAACTTCAATGATATAGAAGGAAAAGCACTTGCAAATGATTCCAATGTCCGTTTTGAATTTGAAACCACTAAAACCGTCAAACCCGGCGAAAGCTCCCGACTTGACATTGAAATACCTTTTGACAAAGATCTTGTGAAAAACCCGCCGGATATCACTGACCAGCATGCAAAGACGCCGGGAATGGTACGCAGCAATATATTCGATGATTTGAATACTTTATATCCGCAGCACATTCAAAATATTATTAAACACAGCGTGATTGTAATCACGCTGTGTTTGCTCTTATATTACATGGTTACATGGCGCGTTTTCGGACGTAGTCTGCAGGATGACATTTTCGTAACCGAGTTTGCGCCTCCTCCGGGCATATCTCCGGCGTTTATACACTACCTTTGGACGCTTCACGCCGGCGACCGCGCATTTTCGTCCGCGCTGGTAAATCTTGCGATGAAGGATAAATTGGAAATAGTTACAAAAGATATTTCCAAACCCGAACTTCATGTTAAGGACAGAAATACCTTTGACTTTTCTTCCGAAGAAAAATATATAATGCGGGAGCTTTTTAAAACAGACGATAAATTTACGCTCTCCGCGAGCAACGGCGCGGAATTAGAAAATTATATTTCCAACGTTTCAGAACAACTTGAAGAAAACGGAAAACCATATATCAAAAAAAACGAGAAGTTCCTGCTATTGCCAATTGTAGTTATGGCTGTTATGCTTCTGGCATTGTTTTTCGGGATAAACCCTTTTGCCTTTTTTGCGATAGTTTTTTATTTGATGCTTTTATCCTCTGTTACCAGGTCGGATAGTAAAGCGGTCAGGAATATCGGCTTTGTAATCACAACCTGTATGATATTTGCCGTATTGATTTTGATAAATTTGCAATGTCCGCCGGGCATGACATTGTGGATTTTTTTAGCGGCGGCATTTTTTATATCCTTTTTCGGCTTTATAGCCTATAAAAAATATATAGCTGCCGTAACTGCCGCAGGACGGGAGCTAATGAATAAAATAAAAGGGTTCCACCGCTATATGAGCGTGGCGGAAGAGCACCGCGTAGCTCTTTCCAATCCTACTGACGCAGAACGTATTTTTGCAGATTATCTGCCGTATGCTTTTGCTTTTAATATGGAAAATCAGTGGATTAAAGAATTCGACGGCGTCATTTCAGCCGCTAAGATAGAAGAATATGTCAGCCGTGCCGGCGGCATAAAATTTATGACAAACAATTCGCTCGGACAAGCGATATCCGCAGCCAAGCCCAGCAGTTCCGGCTCCAGCAGCAGCGGCAGCGGTGGCGGTGGTTCATCCGGCGGCGGCGGCGGCGGCGGCGGCGGACGCGGACGTTAATTGCACGCATCCTAAAACTGTAGAAATTACGCCGTTATTTATTCCTTGTACTCGAATTTCAAATCTTTGCTTATCTCGTTTATCTTTTTTATTACTCTTTGCTTCTCATCGCCCTCAAGAATTGCTGGACGGTAGTCGTTTCTTTCTTTTGTCGAAGATATGGATACCGGAATCAGTTTCAACTCTATGTTTTTCTTTTCGCCGTTGATTTCCACACGTATCTGCGCTATCATCGAGTCCGTGTCTTTCGGGCCGGAATTGCCGCCGAAAACAAAATTTCCGAGCGAATACAATATATATTTCCCGTTGTAAAGCTCTATGCCCTGAATCGTATGCGGATGATGGCCTACGTAAATGTCTGCTCCGCTGTCTATAATGAAATGCGCCAGTTCTCTTTGGCTTTCCGTAGGATAATACGACCCTTCAACGCCGTTGTGCTGGCAGACTATTATCACTTCCGCGCCAAGCTTTTTTAAATTGTCTATGGCCGTCTTAATTTCTTCTTTTGAAGCCGGCCTGTGCGAAACCTGCGAGTAAGACAGAATGCCTATTTTGACGCCTTTGATTTCTTTTAGAATATAATAGTCGTAGCCGGCGTAGTCTATGCCTAAGCTTTTCAGCGTTTTTAACGTTTCGTCAAAGCCTTCCTTTCCGTAATCGTAGCTGTGATTGTTTGCAACGGTTACGGCGTCGACTCCGCCGGAAGAAAGAATAAGCGCGTATTCCGGCATGCCGCTGAAATTGTAGTATTTATGTTTTGATTTTGCGGATTTTGCCGGCGCTTTTTTTGTTTTTTTCGCGCTTTTTTTGGCTGATACTGCTTTCGGATCTTTTTCCCTGATATTTTTTGAGCTTGTAAGCGGCCCTTCGAGGTTTACTATCGTATAATCGTCGTCTTCAAAAATTTCTTTTACGCCCGAGAGATAATATGAATAATCTTTTTTTACGATTTCGTTAAAATACCAGTCAAACTGTCCGTAGTACCCCTGTCTTTCCTTGTCGCCTCCGAGCGTACAGTCTCCGGCAAAACTTATTGTGATTGTTTTCGTTTCGACGGTAGGCGAAGACACGGCGGGAGGCTCGGCAACCGGAGCCGCTACGCTTGCTGTCGGCGCCGGCACCGGGCTGACTTTCACCGATGCGCAGCTGCTCAATAAAAAAAATGAGAGCGTAAAAACCAAGAAAAACGCTTTAAAAATAACCGATTTCTTGATATGGCTGATTGTTGTATTCATTGTTTTCCGATAACACGCTTATTTCTTTATGCGCACGGCGGGAATCTGGAAAGGTTTTACCGCTAGAAGACTGTCCCTGCTTTGCGAACTCTGCGCAAGGAAATCGACAATCTTTGCTTTTCCTTCGGTCTGGCTTACCGCGACAGCCTGATAACCCCAGTTTGCCGGATTTCCTTTTATATATTTCTGCGGTATTACTACCGAAGAAGCCGTAACCGGGAGATCCGTCACAAAAACAGCGCCTTCCGCCGAGTATTTATACAAAGAAGCTTTTGAAGGATCTATTCTAAGAGCATACTCCCAGCCTGAGTCGGGGGTCAGAAAGCCGTTCACTCCGGAAAGCATGGAAGTGGAACCCGCGCCCTCAATGTTATTCAGGTCTATATAGAAATCGATAAAGGAGACCCCTGCGTCCCACTTGTCTCCGTCGAAAGTAAAGACTATATTTATGCTCGAGGAATCCGCCGTAACTCCGATGCTTTTAATAATTCCGTCGTTGGTTATAGACACTCCGTTGTCGGTCTGCCCGATATTTGTCAGCAATACTTCTTCCGTAGTTCCCGAGTAAATGTCTTTTGTTTCAGGAAGCGATTTATCATCGCCGGGGACATCCGTGCCTAAAAGCCTGTATATATTGCTGTATGCCGCGTCAAACATTCTCTGTCCGGAAACTTTGTTGGCCGACACGCTCTTAAGAAGGTCGTAGCTGCACAGGTACATAAGCTCGCTTTGGGCATTTTTATATGAGTAGTCCGTAAAATTTTTGGAATCCTTGTAGCCGCTTATGGAAGAGGCCGCATTGTAAAGTTTTGACATAACCGAGTTTTTGACTTTTATCTGATCGAACGAAACGCTTTTTTTCTGTTCGATTTTATCGCTTTCAGTAAGAGTTATAAACATCGGTACGGCAGGTTTTATATATCTGCTCCTGTCGAACAAATCTATTAGATAATCCATAAGCCCCTGATTAGCCAGATGTTTCGACGTAAGGAGCACGGGAATCACCGCGTCTTTTTTATTTTCAAGCCACTTCATAACGTCTTTCTGCGCCGTCGGGAAATTTTTATATATCGAAAAAGAAGTGATTCCGTCTATATCGTAAACGCCGTTAAAATTATCTTCGGCGTTGTCTATATTAACCCACGAAAGTTTAAGACCGGCAAAATAATAAAGTATATTGTTGGAAACCGCGCCCGATTTCAGGAAAATGCCGAAATTATCTTTGTTTATATTGTTTTCGAAAGAAGAGATGTTGTCCGATACGAAATCCGTAAAGCCGTACTGTTTATCCGATTTTTTTCCGGAAGAGTAGACCGAAGCCAACACGGGAAAAACAGGCTCGGGCTCAAAAGACAGAGCAGGCTCTATCCTTCCGTAAGAAACGAGTTCCTCCAAATTATCCGGTACCTGAGTATCGGAATTTATTGGCACGGACATGCAGAATCTTTTTGACGACAATATCTTGTCTACTACCGATTGCGGAATATCCGAAGTGTCGGCAAAAAAAACTATATACCTTTCGACATGAGCCGCCTGAGCCGCCGCAAAAACCGCCGGAACCGCAAAAAAAAGCAATACCGCGCACAGAATTATTTTTTTCATAGGTTTATTATAGCTATACGGAAAAATCTTTTCAACATTATATAACGGTTCTCATTGACAAAAACGATTAATTTCAATAGAATTGTTAACATGAAAAATAAAAAATATTCTCGTCTCACATTTATGTCCGCGGTTTTTGCCGCGCTTGTTGCGACGTCCTGTTCAAGCATGACTTCAAATTCGAAAACCACGGTTTTGGAACAGCCGCAGGAAGAGCCTACGATATCGGAAACAGTCGCCGCGCAAGTTCTGTCGGAAATCAAGCCCGAACCGCAGCGTAAATATCTCAGAGGCATCCATCTTTCGGCCTGGATCAGCGGGCCCACCAAACACAGAGTTGCGGTGGAACAGGTTTTTGCCGACACCGAGCTTAACACGGCCGTAATCGACATTAAAGAATACGAGGGACAGGTGTATATAGACGGCGTTAAAATGGCCGAAGAAAACCATACCTACTTTCCTGCAATGAAAAACCTTAAAGAGTATCTTGCGGAGCTGAAAGAAAAAGGTATTTATACTATAGCCAGGCTCGTGGTTTTCAAAGATAACTTAATGCCCTTAAAAAAACCGTCACTCGCCGTAAAAAATCCCGACGGCACGCTTTGGAAGGACAGAAAAGGTTCAACCTGGCTTGATCCTTATAACAAAGACGCGTGGGAGTACAATATACAGATTGCGGAAAGAGCCATAGATCTTGGTTTTCAGGAAATACAGTTTGACTATATACGCTTCCCGTCGGACGGCAATACCAAAAACTGCCGCTACAGCAACAAAAAACACTCAAGAGCCGAAGCTCCCAAAGCCATCGTCGAATTCCTGAAAGAAGCGGCAAAAAGGATCAGGGACAAAGGCGGAAAAGTCTCGATAGACGTCTTTGGTCTGACGACAACTTCACAGGACGATATGGGCATAGGCCAGAAAATAGTCGATATGGCGGAGCAGGTAGACTATGTAAGTCCGATGGTATATCCTTCGCACTACGCGAAAGGAGAATACGGAATAGCGGATCCCGATAAGTCGCCGTATGCGACGGTATATAAAAGCATGGAAGGCGCCGCAAGAAGAATCCCCAAAGAAAAGCTGCGCCCGTGGCTTCAGGATTTTTCGCTCGGCGTAAAATATACCAAAGAGGAAGTGCGCGCGCAGATACAGGCGTGCTATGATAACGACATACCCGATTGGCTGCTGTGGAACCCCAGATGCGTCTATACGAGAGATGCGTTAAAAGGGCAGGACGCAGAGACAGAGTATAAAAAGAGCGACCCGCCAACGCCTGAAATGATAAAAACACAGGAAAAGCTCAATACCACGGAAAGCGGCGTACAAAGCAGCACAGGGACGGCGGTAAATATCAGCACCGGAACGGCAGCAGTAAATGAAAAACCTGCAGATAAAAAAGAAAACAAAAAAAAGACAATAAAAACGGCAAAAAAACAAAAAACCAAAACATTAGCAAGAGCGGCTTAACATTAAAATGAAATCTTTTGACGGCCGGTTTTTTATATACCGGCCGTCATTTTTTAGGCGAAGACAATGATAATTCTCGATAAACCATATGTGTCGGACGAACTGAAAGAGTATCTGCGCAAATCACGGATTCCTGTTTTAAAAAATACTTATGCCGCCGCCGGGCTTTCGGAGGAAAAGCTTAATTTGACTGGCGAAACGGAATTCAAAAAGTTTCTTATTTCTAATCCCCGCCTTCTTACGGTATCGGAAAATTCTCTGGGCTGGGTATACAAAAACTGTTGCGACAAAGACAAAATCAACAATATAGAGCTGATGAAAGACAAATACAGACTGCGCGAAACAATGAAAGAGCTTTACCCGGATTTCTTCTTCAAAGAGGTTTCGGTATCGGAACTTGGCAGTCTGGATTTTTCATCTCTCAAGCTTCCTGTTGTATTAAAGCCGTCCGTGGGCTTCTTCAGCGAAGGCGTATACACGGTATTTGACGGAAATGACTGGAAAAACGCCTTGGCTGACATCTCAAAAAAAACGCAGAAATGGGCAAAAGATTATCCTGAGGACGTAGTAGGGAAGGGACGGTTTATAATCGAAGAGTACATAAAAGGCGAAGAATACGCAATAGACGCATATTACGGTGACGACGGAAAAGCAGTTGTATTGAACATCTTCAAACATGATTTCGGCTCGGCTTCGGACGTATCGGACAGGCTTTACCATACGAGTAAAAACATAGTTACCGGCAAGCTCAAAGATTTCACGGAGTTTCTTGACGCGTCAAACGCGTTTTTTAAAGCAAAAAATTTTCCCGTGCACGTTGAACTCCGCATTGCCGGCGGAAGAATAATACCGGTTGAATTCAATCCCCTGCGCTTTGCGGGATGGTGCACAACGGATCTGGCGTACTTTGCGTACGGTTTTAAAACGTACGATTATTTTTTCAGCGGCAAAAAGCCGGACTGGGACGCCCTGCTTGCCGGAAAAGATGGAAAAATATACACATTAATACTTTTAAACAAACCTAAAAATATATCCGGCGCGGTAAAGTTTGACTATGAAGCTCTTCAGAAAAAGTTTAAAAAAGTACTGAAACTGCGCAAAACGGAAAATTCCGCCTCTCCCATATTCGGCTTTTTGTTTACGGAAACACAGGAAAAAGACCGCACCGAGCTGGATTACATAGTAAAGACAGACCTGACGGAATTCATCTCCTGATTTTACCGTTTAAAACCGTTAAAACTCCCTGTTTGATAAACCGGCGTTTTTATGATAAAATTCAAAACATATGATATTATCAATCTATTTTTTATCGTTACTTCTCTTTATTTTAGGCTGGATTTATTATTTTAAGCCCGGACTTGTGCAGAGAATTAACGCTTTTTTTAAAACAAACGTTTTCAATGACGTTTACATACTCACAAAGAGAAAAAAGATCGCGATTGTTTTTTTTCTGGCCGCATGCCTTTTGTCAACTTCAGCTTTCATTCATGTCCGCGAGCAAAAGAAAAAATCAGATTTGGCGGCAGAGTCGATAAATAAGGAAATTATTTACGATGCCTTTTCTCTCTATAAAAAAGAACTGGCCCAAAATCCGGACGATATACAGCTTTTGACTAAATGCGCCGATTCTTACGAAATCCTCGGAGATAAGAATAAAGCCGCCTCTATCCGGAAACAAATTCAGGAGCTTGACGGCAAGGCAAAAACACTAAAATGAAACTTTACGCCATAATCGGTTATCCGATAAAACACTCTTTTTCGCCGCTGATGCAGAACGCCTGGTTTAAAGAAGAAGACATTGACGCGCTCTACATTCCGTTTGAAGTGCATCATTCCAATCTCAAAAAAACGGCGGAAGCGTTTAAAACGCTCGGTTTTTGCGGAATAAACGCGACGATTCCGCATAAAACGGCAATAATGAAATATATCGACTCCTGCGACAAAGCGGCAAAGACGATAGGAAGCGTCAACACGATATCTTTAAAAAACGGAAAGATGTACGGCTTTAATACCGATTACTCCGGCTTCAGCGATGATCTTGCGGCAAAAAAAATAAAAGTGCGCGGCGGCAAAGTACTTGTATTCGGAGCGGGCGGCGCGGCAAGAGGCGTGCTTTACGCTCTTAAACAGGCAAAAGCCGGCAAAATATGGCTGTCAAACAGGACTATTGAGACCGCCGAAAAGCTTGCAAAAGAGTTTGCCGTTAAAGCCGTCGGCACGGACAGAATTCCGGCTTTGCTGCCTGACGTCGATTTAATAATAAATGCTTCCGCGTGCGGAATGAAAAAAGACGACGTTCTTCCTTTTGAGCAAGCGCCGCTTAAAAAAAGCGCGGCGGTGTACGATCTGATATACAATAAAAAAACGCCTTTTGCCGCGCTTGCCCGTAAAAGCGGCGCAAAGTATTTTTCCGGCGAAGGCATGCTCATAAACCAAGGCGCGCGCGCATTTGAAATATGGACCGGAAAGTATCCGGACATTAAAACCGCGGCGACGCTTTTTAGAAGATTTTCCGCTTAAAGATTTATTGTGCGGCATCAGCCGTTATTCTGCGGGGACAAAGTCCCTCGTAGAATCTATTAAATATAAAAATGGATCCCTCCCCGATTACGAATTTCGGGGACAGGCTGTTGAGGAATAACTTCTTCTAATAACCTTCGGGGATGACAAAAGAGTTGAATTAAAACCTGCTTTTGTCAATTATTGCGAGGTAATTTATTATGCTTATTTGGATTGTAAGAGTGCTGGTTATTTTGGCAGGACCGCTTATCGCTTATTTTCAGATCGGACCTACTTTTGGAAACGCAGTTATAGGTTTGGCAATCGCGCTTGCCATAGTGTCCCTTGAGTACGTTGTCCAGAAAACGCCGCTTGACACGCTGATGATCTCGATAATAGGCATAATAATGGGCCTTGTGGCGGCGAAAATACTCGACTACGGCATCTCTCTTTTCGGGATTCCTAAAGTATCGGATTTTTTTGACAAGTTTTCCATGCTGATTAAAATTTTGTTTGCGTATTTCGGAATGGTCATAGCCGTGGGAAAAAAAGACGAGCTGGATCTGCTGGACAAAGACATATTCAAGCTTTCAAAAAAGAAAAATACGTACGAACCCGTCATCCTTGACACAAGCGCCATAATCGACGGCCGTATCTACGATATGGCGGAAACGAAGTTCATTCTTGCCACTCTTGTCATACCGAAATTTGTTCTGGCGGAGCTCCACTTTCTCGCCGATTCAAACGACGCGATAAAGAGAAACCGTTCCAAAAGAGGGCTCGACATCGTGGCAAAACTCCAGAAATCGGAAAACGTGACCACCAAGATATACGAAAAAGATTACTCCGGCATAAAAGATACCGACACCAAACTGACGGAACTTGCCAAAGAACTGCATTGCAAAATAATAACCACTGATTTCAATCTCAATAAAATGGCCTCTATCCAGGGAATAACGGTGCTCAATATCAACGATCTTGCGAATTCGCTCACGCCTATATTTCTTCCGGGAGAAAGCGTAATGATATTTCTCGTCAAAGAAGGCTCGCAGCAGAACCAGGCCGTAGGCTACCTTGACGACGGCACGATGGTCGTTGCGGAAGACGGAAGAAAATATGTCGGCAAGCGCGTGGAACTGAACGTCACTTCCATAATACAGACATCATCGGGCAGAATGGTGTTCGGAAGGGTTTCGGAAAACAACGAGCAGCCGCCTGCTCCTGCACAGCAGCAGAGTTATAACAATAACAACCGCCAAAGAAATAACGGAAGGAACTGATGAAAGCCGCGGCTATTATAGTTGCCGCCGGTTCCGGCAAAAGGTTCGGTAGCAAAACGCCCAAGCAATTTTTAAGAATCGCGGGCAAGCCGGTTTTTCTGCACTCGGCTGAAAAATTTGCGGCGCTGAAAGTTTTCAAACAGACGATAATAGTCGTTCCTCAGGATATGGTCACCGCTCTTTCAAAAAAGTACGCAAA
>Ga0123357_10003197_pt1 | contig 18652 bp, 14 predicted proteins | sample TergutEmb28metaG_FD_89873 | JGI IMG/M metagenome (GOLD analysis project Ga0123357, IMG submission 89873) | Embiratermes neotenicus P4 segment gut microbial communities from Petit-Saut dam, French Guiana - Emb289 P4 | ecosystem: Host-associated > Arthropoda: Insects > Digestive system > Gut ...
CACAATCCATCCACTGACATACTTCATTCACCTGCCTATGAAGATGGAACCGACAGTGAGTTCCGAAACGTCGGCAATTAGAACTCAGACGCCGGGGAATTACCCAAAAAGGAACAAATTATACAATCCTTGTTATATCAAAATTTAAGCACTTTAAATCACATCATTTCTGTGCAGCAGCCACCATCTTATGGATGTACTATTTTCAACCGTAATACAGGCAGCAACGGGTTAATCAGTTTCATTTGGAGTAGGTATAGAATGGCTACAATTGCCAAATCACATATTTATTTGTTGTGAATGAACAAAGCATGTGGATTAAAATCTGATGAATTTAAAAATACTTCACTAACTGCATATGTTACATTATGAGTCAGTCAATCAACATATCTTATTAGGTAACCTCTTCATGACCATCTCTGATTCTAATAAAGTTTTGCAAGTTTCTTGGGTCCCCTTAGGATGTAGCATATAAAACTATACTTTCTTGTTATCCAATAATTGCAGAAGTATATGGCACCATTTTCAAATTTTAAGTTTTCTATAAATTTTCCCTCATTCTGAGCCACTGAAATGCTTATAACTCTAGCCCTAGTTAAGGCATGCAGCTGATGATGTTTCAAGGCACATTTCCATTATGACCTCTGACCATAATTTATGCAGGTTTCCCACCCCAGCAGTTAGTGCTCATTGCAGTACTTCCTTGGGGAATATCTGAACGGGACATGAAAACTGATGGAAAAGATACACTGTACATAGCATGATCAGTGAATATGGACACTGCAGCTAATGTGGACCCTGTTAATATTTACATTCACAAGTCATTGTGTTCCACATGTTCATAATGACACAGAATAACATCTATAAATCGCACAAACCAGCAAATGCACTCTATGAAATATTTTTATCTACAATATGTTCACCAACATGTTCTGGCCATCTTCTGGGTGATGTTTTTGATACAAGAATACAATTGTAGGTAAATGTGGCAGTATCACTCCATGATATTAAAAATACATAATTATGTTTAATTTCTTTTACTTCTGAATAATAATGTACAACAATGTAGGATAAAAATGAATAACTAAAGCGGAAGTTAAAATTACTTAGTGTTCGTGGAGTGAAGTATACAGAATTTATATGGTGAGTTCTACCCCACAGTATACGTGATGTGTTGCCTGTGTTGTGCTATGCTTGGAACATATAACACGTCAGAACTGCAAGATTTTTGATACCAGCTCCTCTACAGAACAGCTGACGAATGAGTTCAGATTTTGCAGTTACTTGTTGGTATCCCTCATTGCTGGAGTTGTGATTCATGATAGTTTCTGGATTTTGGAGGACACGAAAGGAAATAGTATGAAATCTGTGGACAACAAATGGTGCCTATGCCAGACTGATTTTTCATGCAACAATGGAAATGGACTGGTTCAATCAAATTCTACGCACACTCTGTCTCAATCATAAAACTACAAGGATTCAATGGAGATCAACAAACAAATTACCTCCAATCAGAGATGCATTTGAAAGCATCAGCAGCAGATTTCAATGGCACACACACACACCAAATGAACACATAACTATGGATGAACAGTTAGTGATGTTTACAGATTTTACATGTTCATAAAACCCAAACCGGTAAAGTATGGGATCAAAGTATGGGATGCTGCTAACGCAGAGAAATTTTATACCTGCAACACGCAAGTATACACTGGCAAGACTGATGGACCAAGGAAGAAGAAGGGCCTTCGAGTTGTCAAAGGTATGGTCTGTCACACATATGGAATCAGAACAGGTGTTACTGCCGATAATTTTCTTACAAGTTGCGAATTGGCATCTCTCTCTTTGACTAGGAACATGACACTGGTTGGCACACTAAGGGAGAACAAGCTTGAAATTCCAGCATTATGTCTCAGTGGAAAAAAAAAGAGGTTTCTTCTTCTATATTTGGTTTTAACAATGACCTAACATGGGTATCGCTTGTACCAGCAAGGAACAAGGCTGTTAACCTCCATTCATCACAGCATCATGATGACATATGTATGGGTGAGGAAAAAGATCACAAACCTGTTATCTTCATGCACAATGTAATTAAAAGTGTGTTTGATGTTCTGGACCAGCTTGTGAGGGAATGCACTTGTATGAGGTCAACAAGGTGCTGGTGTTTGAAACTATTCAGCAGCTTGATTGATATTGCTGGTGTAAATGCTAAAATAACCTAACTGGCAACAAAAGAAGAATAACTGAAGATGTCTGTATCTTCTTCTTCTGGGAGAAGAAATAGTAAAATCACATATAAGAAAGAGGGATGATAGTAGAAACATCAACATACTCAGAGGGTCAATAAAGCAATGGGTATCCCTTGCAAACAACCAGCTTCCCTACAACTGTGAAGAAAGGTGGAGAAAGATGGCTGGGAAGGTGCTCTATTTGCTCAACTGCTAAGGACAGAAGAACAGACCAGAAATGTTGCCAGTGCTCAGAATGGTTGTGCAAGAACCACTCTGTCAGCACAATTCAAATAAAATGTGACAATTGCCACGAATGATCAGGCAAATCTCATTCACATTTGTTCTAAACTATACTTTCTTGTCCCAAAAATTATATGTATTTCACTCTGCATAGCTGTACAAGAAATGAAAATCCTGAATAAAAGCAATTTTTTGTTCTTGAGTCTAGAAATCAAACTTAGGAAGAAATATAATTAGAAAATAATTTAAAAAGTATGGGTTTAAAATGTACCCAGTACAGTAAAAGTAGCAAGTCTTTTTGCTTTGTAATCCAAGGGTTATTGAACTATTATTACCTGCCATGCATTGCATGGTTTTTCAGCAGGCATACAGCATGAAGCATAACATAGCATTCCAATCCAGCATATCTCTGTTCCATGACTGCCAAAATGAAGAACACCTGGCTCAACCACTGGGCTGCTGAAGAAGCAAAAATGGTGTCCATCACTTTGTTCATGTTCAGTAGCTCAGATATATCCAGTCACATCTGCCACCTACAGACAGTGGAACATCTAGCAGCAGGTAATGTTTCCAGCACTAGTTATATATAAAGCAAATGACATGCCATAATAAACTCCACAAAACAAATAAATAAATCACAACAAGAATGGGCTCAGAAAATCAAACAATTGCATACACTATGGTGGGCCAATGTTACAAGTTATTAGTCATACAACAACATCACTGTGCCCTACAGCAAGATAATGCAGGCTGCCCAGCTACACACAAACCTCAAATTACGTGCACAATCTGCTATCACATTTTGAAAATGAGTTATCTATAACCTAATTACAATCTAAGGTGGACTTACTCTTATGCTATGAAATAGAAACAGATGACTTACCTGTACTATTTACTGCCAAGGCATTACCACTTAATCAAAATGCCTCTCACTCAGCCAATCACAATTGTAGCAATATTCTATCTTCTTTTTTAACTTTTAAAATACACATACATTTCAAATTAATGTGCTCTTTGGAATGATACAAACATTAGAAATTATGTGATATACCGAGCAAGTTGTGTCAGACCTGCTCTTGGGAAGCTGCCTGGTTTGGATCTTGACTGGGTTATTATGACAGGTTTTCCATGGATTTCCTGTCTCTGCCAGAAAATGCCATGACAGACCTCTGGAATGAGATGTGATCACTTCCTCCTCCAGACCTTCCAACTCTACCAAGACACATCATTTGGCAGGAAATAACCACTGCATTTGGTCCTTTGTGAAACAACCTACGATCCATCCAGCCATCCAACAATAAATATATTGTGTCAACAAAGAAAGGTTAAAACTGTTAATAATCTTACTGTCATATGCTGCATGATGAAAACATGTGACCCAGTGACAAGTTCCCATGTTGACAGAAACATGCTGTCACCATTGCCTAAACATGGAGGCAACATGTTCCTGTCAACATGGCCACCCACACACTTGATAACACAGAGTCATGATCCAGAAAACAATATGAATCATCAATGGTGTAAAAAACTTAAAATATTGCAGTTTATTAAGTTTTGCAGCTTATTAGACCAACTGCATGAGAAGATGGGGCAACAAACGAATGTTGTTATGTTCGGTGAATGGGACGTAACATACTTACATACGCGCATACAAACACTTTCCAAATGAAGAGATGGAATAGATAAGTACATGACATTGAAACTGATTACATTATCTAGACTTACATCTAAGATTATTCACTAATGTATCCAACAGGCCCTCAACAATAAGCTCCACCAAGATAACTGGTTGAGGTTAAAGTCATCATGCAGGTACAGGAAGTTTGCTTCAGAGACCCCTACTTTCACCTGAAGATGGGCACAGTTCCATTTCCTGAAACAATCTGCTTATTTCAGATGTGTTCACATGAGCCACGAAAAGTGCCCATTAGCTTCATCCTGCCTGTATGTCCATATGCACATATCAGCACTGTTCCCATTGGTGAGATTGTCACGAAATTTGATGCTGGGGACTTTTATGAACATGTCAAGAAACTCCAAATTCAGGTAAACTCAGACAAAAATATCAGGTTCTTTACATGACCAAGACCTAAGTACATTTATATTGTTGACAGCAGTACAAAAAATTTTGTAGCTTGACAATAGTGCCAAGGGAACCCACTGTTGCATTTCAGTGACAACACTAAACACATTTACACTGGTGACAGTTAAATGCAAGTCAAAAACAATAAGAATACACTCTTCCATTGCCATGGCAACAATGGTTACACAAATGCACCACAATTTTACATTATACACACAGTGTCTATCTTGTTTGAATAAGGGATGGGCCAGGTGGACATCACAGCTGGTGTGGGCATTTTGGAAAAGATATAAACCTCTTGCTCCTGCTAGCATTCAAGAATCCCTGATCATCCAGTCCACAGCATAGTCACTATAATGACTACATCAAAGCAGCTCTGAAAATGATGGCCACCCAGGAAGACTCATATAACAGCCCCATTTCTCTATTATGCTAAAGGAATGTCTGTAACACTAAAAACTGGTATACAATGCAGTATTGGTATAAAAGGACATTTGAAAACAACATTTCAGCTGGCTTGTTTCAGTTGGTTACAGCATTTTACTATACATCATCTCCTGCAGACTGCTGGTACAGCCACCTGTTGGCTAGCATGTTTCCATTTGTTGTAGGTAGGTGAGATGCATTTGTTTATTAGTGCCATGATGTATGGATACAATTAACAGCTGCATGCCAATTGTGCACACTGCTTATGAGCAGCAGTTTCTCTGTTTTTGTATGTTGGCTGGCTTGCCACGATGTGATAGATGAAGCCGTGAAACCTTTTGCAGCTAGTCAAGCCACTGTAAATCATCAAAGTCACAGATAATAGAGTATGTATCTAGTACTTGAAATCCTGGCCCAGCTCTGTAAGAGTATAAACTGCTACTACAGATGGTCCTACACACTACAGCATGTATTAGTCCCATACAATCCCTTTCAAACAACGAATACTAAACTTTCTCTTGTTCCTGGCACCAATACATATCCAGGTGATCTGTTCCTGCAAAACATTAGTAAAACAGAGCTAAAACAAGTGGTCATATAGAACATATAAAATCCAACTACAGATCAAGACTTCAAATGTCCGGCACACAACATGGACATACACTAGCTTGTTTGTAAGTGGAAACTGTATTTATTGCAATTCTGACTGGCCCCTTTAAATCAAATAATCAAGACTGTGGTCTTCTGGGTGGTTACATATATTTCAGAGAAGCTTGGTGCCTCCATCCATATGATCAGACACTATGTATGTGGTTTAAACCCAGAAGAATATATCAGAAATTATGTAGCAACCACAGCCCATTTTATCACAATGTATATTATGTCACTCCAACACAATGCAGCACACAATGCTGTATATCTACTGTGATGGGCACGTGTTACAGACCATTATGGCTTTGGGTGTGGATAATTTTATAAAATTATCTCAAACAGTTACAGATAAAAATCTTAACTTTTTACCACACATGTTCCATCATCTACTGACAGGCATTAATATCATCATGAACTGCTGTTTCACACACAACAAATAGTCTGTTGCACAATCCAGCATATAAAATATTGACCAATATTATCACGGTTGCCTGAAAACAAAATTTGTTTGAACCTTAGAAACTGGGGAAAAAGAATGTCAAATATTACGAAGCGCTGACTCTGTCGACGACGACTGTAATAACAGCAGTCATCATTTCCAGTGAAAATACAAATTAGTTCACCCTTGTGTTTAACATGGGATTATACAAACCAGATGTCATAACTTTGACTGAATCTAAACTCCCCACATATAACAAACATGAATACTGCTATTACTGGTAGTGCAGGGACAAGAGAATGGAGTGGGTGAGGATATGTTATGTATCCCAAAATCTACAGAGGTATCTGTATTATAAATTAGCTTTTTTGGAAAACATAATATATTAAACATTTGGTAATCTGTACACAATCATCCCTATACCCAAGAGGTTAATACAACTCTCTAGAGACAATTTTACAGCACTATGTTTACTTTCAAACAAATCTACAACAGCTTCTTCTTTCAGAATGAGAGGAAATGTGGACAAGGCTGATAGAACCATAATATCTTGCAACAACAATATTCCATCATTGCTGAACACTTCTATCTGTCTTCCACTTCCATCATGCACCATCTTCATTGAAACCAAACCACAACAACATGTCTCTCTGTTAGATTTCCATGCATGACCAAACAATGTATCTACTGTTATCATAGAAGAATGTGCTGCAGTGAATCCTGCAGCTGAAAGAAGAGCTACCTGCAGCCATGATATACATGATTCTAGCTGATGCTTAGTGCAGTTGTATTTGTCAAAATCACGGACTGCCTGAAATGAGAAACCATGTATTAAAATCCCTGTTTAAATTGAAACATGCCTTCCTACTAAGGTATCCAGGTTCTGAACATAATGTAATACATGGACACAAAATCCCAGAATATAGCTTGTGGTTACCAACATTCCTTCAGTTCCCATATATTTACCTTTAATGTCACAACTTTACAATAACAAACAGAGAAGAGTCTCTGTTTTCAAGATTGAGAAGTGGGTTGAGATAATTACTAAGAAAGATGATGTTTTCAACTATCTGCCAGTATAGGCCATGGAGTCACCACTGCTAATACCACAGCCTACCAGTGTATACAATCTTCAGCCAGTTTCATCTGCATCCCAGCCTCACAACATCTCTCTCTACAATTCATCTTAATATGATCTTCCCATTTTCTTTAACTTCCAAGTGGCCATTTTCTCCATGGTTTCTGCACCAAACTGTATGTAATGCTTGTCTCCTCAGGAAGCTACATGTCAGGTTCATTCCAGCTTCACATGGCTTGACCTGGTACTGTGGAAGAAACTGCTCCCTGTCACCTACTATCACTTCCCCTCTTCTCTGTGCCACCTGCTACTTAATATCCACCCTGATTGGCCCCTTAACCTCCTCAGTCAATCATTGGTTACACCATCACTGCATATTACACATCTACCTGTTCCCCAGCATTCCTCTTGGACCTTTAGATCCTTGAAGATGATACCACTACAATCTCAAAATGTCAGGAACCAATTACCCAAGCATCACATCCTAAAAGGGGAGAGACCTCAACACACATTAGCCATATACCAGTAGTTTCCCCATTTTGTTACAAAGTATCCTAAATAACCCACTTACTTTAACCATTTCAGGTTCAAATGGTTTCATAATCATTTTGCTCTCAGCACTTGAAATGTATGCTCTTCAAAGAAAAAGACCCTAACACATGGTCACATAAAACAGGGGATAATTACAGTTTTATAATCATAATTTATACATATCTATATAGTGATGCACAATTTGTCTAAAAATCAGGGGGCCACAACATTCTAGCACAAGAAGGGTGAAATGAAGCACATTTTATACTGAGGGCCCTCAAATATTAATGGCTATTGCAAAAAAAAAAGTAGTGCTGGTGCCCTGGCACCCAGGGATTTATTCTTTCATGCTTGCTTGTGTAAGTCTTCTGAAAAGAAAACTGAAGGGTAATGGCTCTCAGAGCCATTCATGGACTACCTGATCCTGCAGCCTGACAGCAAGGGACATCTCCAAACACCCTGCTCCAGGCACCACAGCTGGACACACCATCAAATGGTGAAGAGCACTCAGGGACTGTCTGATTACAACCTGAAGCACATACATCAATAAGATCTAAAAATTCTGTTTTGTTATTACCACACAGAGACAAATTCATAACATAAATTATTTCTAAAATTAATGCTGTTTAATTTCAAAACCTCCCTGTATTGCCAGCTTCCTGGCATGCTGTACACGTGATGTCACAAATGCATCCTTGATAAAACATGTTAGGACTATGTAACATACTTAAATTGGAGAACATGTGAGGAGTAACCACTTTTTCAAACTAAAGGTGCACATGCACGCATGCATGCACACAGAGGATACTGTATTAAATTTAGAGGCTATGTAGATAATCTAAAGCGTGGAAACACCAGAGTTGACTATGTGAAATAATCTTTTTTCAGCATGTTTGCAAAAATTGTAAAAAGTGACTATTAGCTTTGTCATGCCTGTCTGTCTGTCCATCTGTCTGCATGTTACAACTAGGCTCCCAAAGTATGGATTACCATGAAATTTAATATTTGTTATATTGCTATACTTATTGGTATTGTTATACAAATAATTTCACCTCTTTGTTTTAATGGATTACAGAACATCAGTGCTAATACAGAATCAAGTGGCCTTCATTCAGTACCTCCCTCATCAAGTTTCAAAGTTGCAACAACAAAAGTTTTCTTAATATACTAGCAGCTTTCATGCAGTGTTAAAATCATTATTTTACTGACAAACTAGAAAATGGCTGTGCATGCAGGTAACTCACCTTCAATTCCTTTGTAGCTTCCTTATTTGGTCCATGAGCAACCAGTGTGGCAATACTGCTACCAGCCTTCTCCAACAACACATAGAACTTCTGTCCATGTTCTACAAGTCTTAATGCCTCTACAGTACCACACAATGAACGCAGACAATCCGGATCATGTGGACAGTGCCTTATACTGGAAATGGGTGTTGCTCCTGACATCTTCTCCACAGCATGTGTTAACTCGGTGCCCATGCGATCCAGTAACAATATTCCTTTCCTCTTTAGGTAAAGGGAGAGGGTAGGATGCACCACCTTCTGACAAGCCACAATTTCAATATGCAACTCAGCAATTTGTTCAAACAGTTTCAGTGCCGCCTTCACAAAAGAATCATCATTGTTAGGTTTTTCCAGTTTAACTCCCCTGCTTTCTGAGATTTTTGAAGTCTCTTCACCTGTTAGCATGATGTTAAATAAGACCAAAGTTATACAGCCATTTTTATTGCATTTCTCATGCAAGATTGCTGATATATCATCATAATTGATTTGGTACAGAATGCCTGGAAATAGCTGGCTTTTCATCTCAGATGCTTCAGTACACTCCACAATGACATCTCCCACTGTTTGATTAGTGGTCTGAAGAAATCCCTTCACAATGCTCAACTGTAAATTTTTAATTTCAGCTCCTGTTAACCCACATGTTGGTTTTGATGACAAAATAGACTTCACCAAGGGTAACAGTTGCTTAACTGTACTGAAATCTACTTTCAATTGTATGCAACTCAGATCAAATAAGCTTTGCAATGATGAGTTCAACTGTCCTATTACACCAGCTGCTGCATGAACAGAAAGTCCAATGTGATGTGACAAAATGTTTTCTAACAGAGATGTAATTAAAATACCTGTATACAGACCATGATCACAATAATTGTTTATTTGTGATTGCATAATCTGCTTTATAAACACACATATTGGGTTTGAAAGTGTAATATTACTTAAAAGTCTATATGATGAGGAGGTAAAGGTTGCATAACTCGCTCCTGAGATAAGGATTTTGATTCCACCTTCTGGTCCTACACATGACTGTAACATCCTCCAGAATGAACGAAGTGTAGAGACAAAGTCAGTGCTATCTAATGGTTGCAGAACTAGAGAAGCCTTGTTAGATGCCATGCTCTTCAGGTAGAGGCCCTGTAAAGGGAATACATTAATTGAACCTTGTATAAATAACAATTTAACTTTTAACAAACAGGAAAATGCTGTGCCATAAAACACACATATGGCAAACTCTGTCCTGCAGCAAGCATATTAATGTAACAGTGCTCCAGATGCAGGTGAAACTGACATTTAGAAGGCTGCAAACTAAAGGTTGAAGATGAAATGTGTAAGAAAATTACAATAGAAGTCATTTTGATATATGTCACCATGAGTGGGCAATGAAGTGTAAGAAAAGACACTTTGAACAACAAATATATAAATGACAAGTATATGTATCAAATCAGTCACATATACTTAAATATACTTGTGATTTGTTAACACCAACAGGGAAGTCTCATGTTAAAAAAAATATATATAAAAGTGTTAGGTGAAATATGGAATATTAGCAAATGTTTATTGAATCCCACATTCATTAATAGCAGTACTTCAGTACTGGAGGTTATAAATAGGTTATGAATATTGTGCCCTAATACTGTGCTTGGAGAGAGTGAAGGCAATCAAAACATCACTCAGGACAGCTGCTAATCCAGCTATGATTCACAATTCCACCATGTAAGTCTACAGCGTTATTATAAAAACTTGGCTGGTACTGCAATACCCTCTAACATATCTGAAACAGCCATGACATCAAATATGAAGCAACATGAAGTTACACCATTTTCAGACACTTTCTGATAAATTTTTATTTTCACCACTGTTCAGTTTCTATTTAAAAAAACAAGATGCCTACAAGCATAAAACCTTAACTTCCTTCCTCTACCATAAGTGAAATGCCTGGTGAAGGATATCACACACCACAGGAGGCAGTGACAAACAAGTATGGAGAAATGGTACAACAATGATTAGACCAGGGACAATCAAATGAACTTGGAGAAAAATGTATTGTGTGTCACTTTGTCCACTACAAATCTTACATGAAGTCACCAATGACTGAATACAAGTGTCCACATTCAGAAGACAGTGTCTAACTGCCTCAGCTATTACACAGCTTGCTTAAAAACACATAGAAGAGAATTTTATCTTGTGAACTTAAAACACTGGACAAAAGAGTGGAACATTTTATGTTTCATCTTCTGTTACACAAACTCTAAACACACCCCAACAGTCATGGGTCACTATGCACTGATCCAAAATGTGACCAGTAAATCATATAAAATAACCAGTAAAATCCACATTAAAAACAAATTTACAGAACAACAGTTTACACAGTACTGCATGTAACATAAAATACCACTACTCTATAGACCTACCTGAACAGAAAGTGTCACAAATCTACAACAACGTAATGTACCATTAGACACATCACGTACAGAGGTCACAAATTTCCAGAATTAATCAGTTTCTTCACTGTTACTATTACAAGGAATCTCTCTCCAATGGAACATGCCCAAACTCTGATTTGCCTATCACAACACATCCAGCACAGACACTCAAACAAAATATTTCACGACTTAATCATCTTCTGTTTGTAAACAACACATGTATTCAAATACATCAACCAAAAATTACCACAGACTATGCACATTATCTCTTACCAAGTACACAGTGATGGTGAAGGTATGAATAATAATATACATTTTCCTCCAGTCACACAACTTACTCTGTAAATAATGCCACTTTTTAGCTAAACCCAAAATGTGCATAATAATACTCACATTCCACGATTACACTGGCATTGCCAGCTTGTGGTGACAACAGAATGACTATCAATGGCAAACATTGATTGTAAATTCCTTAGGCAACATGCCAGAAATATGCAATGTCACCAAAAGACATACATGCATCATCAGAGAGAAAGGATACATAAGCAGGCATGTACAAATTGTGTGGAGGTAAATCTGATATAAACAACTGTCTTTCATGATAATGAGTGGAACCACTCCAGTTACCACAGCACCAACAAAATGACTTACATGCACCCAGCAGACACCAAATGAAATCAATGTCTACCAATCCAATGCATACAAAAAATTGTGACCATTAAAGCTTCATGTTTATGAACAAATATATACTAAGTTTACTGTCTCTAATAATAACTACAACATATGTGACAACTCTCATTCTGTCATAAGATGCTGCTGCAAACTGTGGTAACATGAAAGTGGTAGGGTAATAGAGGAGTAGAGCCTACCTGTCTTAATCCACTACCTATTATGTTCACAGGTGGCTCAATGAACTTACATTTTACATTAACTGTATCTTTATTCTTCTCTTGCAGAATTATTTCCTCCTCTGAAATTGCGCAACTTCTCTTCTAGTACATGTACAAGGTGTCGAGCACCCTGCAACAAATTTTATTCACAAAATGTTGGTTTCATTTATAGCGCCTGTCTCTAAAGTATGAATTTACTTAGGTCAGCAAATAAATCCTCTGAATTCCGGCTTTACCTGATTACTGCGCCTAAAAAACTACTGCAATAGGACAGTTTACAAATGTATAAAACAAGATCAAGTGGTTGGGTCTAGTGTGGATGTACAAAATAATTTATTATACAGTAACTCTATCGTCCTTCACCAACCGTCCTCGGTGAAGAAAAGTCATATCCATCCCAACGGCAAGTTTAAAATCTCAAAACAACGGTGTTTTCCAATTTGTTTCAGGGCCTTAATCGGTGTAACGAAACGGAATATTATAATAAAAATTGCTCGTCATATAACTTCAAAAAACTTAAATATCAGTGTTCATTTCCATTGCCGTCCAGACGCAACAAAAGATGACAAAACACATAGATACGATAATTCCCAAACTTTTCCATACATACTAAAAATTACGAAATTCCTTCGTAATGTACCTGTACGGGAGCGATAAGGTGCAACGGACCGCACACCTCCGTTAGTAAAGACACTCGCACTGTACTCGAACACATTCATGCGCGTGTTACGATGTTAAGAATACCGCTTAGAAACTTACTATAACTATAGGTATGTCTTTCTTTTCGTCCTTTCTCACTAGTTCTTCAACATTTTGAAGTCTATACCAGCCCCAGTGTATTAATACCAACGCTGGAACTGTTACAACTGCCACTATATTTCGACTTAAGTACCCACGGAACTTTCCAAGCATCATAACGCCGTTACGTCGTCAACACAAAGCATGGATCAGAGTATATTCCTTCCATGGATCAGAGATTCCTTCGGCACTCGTTACGTCTAATTTCCACCATGCGTCGCCTATTACGTGCCCTTCCCATGACGATAGATCGAATATACATTAACTCATGTGCGGTATTGGTGTAAACGTTGCATACAAAATTTCTCCCAACATAACTGAAGAAAGGAAATTTCTGACGCCATGTGTTTAATCTGGGCTATGCACATTGTACAGGTGTCAGGCCTTTGTAGAACTTCGAACCTCGCAAATCTGTGTTCAAGGTATGCTTTCGGACTGGAGAATACCAGTTGTTAATACTATGAGGAATAACTTTTGACCGCTAGCTGACGAACGATATTGAACTAAGATTACTGTCTCCTATGATGTGATGTGTTCCTCGACCAACAGATATAACGAAAAGGCACCACAAACATATCTCACATTCACCTACATTATATACAAATAATGTGACAAAACACTGACCAGTTCGTTAAAAAGATTCTGTAGAACAGTTTTTTAAGTTATAAGCATTCATTTGCCTAACCTCCGAAATGAAACATAATTTATCATCACAGATATATTTTGATACTTGTCAGACTGGTACACACATCTTCCTGGACCTTTTCCTGAATGAAAATTGAATTAAAAAGCATGACACTTTGAGTCTGTTTACAAAGGTTGACTAAGAATTAAAATTAACAGAGTATTTAGTTAACATTAGATTTTTATACACACATGAAGACTCAGTTTCATAACACTTGAAATTTCTTCTTGTTATTCTTATTTGCCTAAGAAATATTTATTGCCAACTTATTCTGAATAGTTCAGCTATATGTTGTTCACTTTGATTTAACCTTTGCGTATGAAATTATATTGTCCGTTGTAGCGTATTTGTATTTCCTGAAATTGCAAAGTAGTAGGACAAATAATGTTCTTCAGGAATGTTAATAAAACGAAATAAAAGATAATAAAACCAAAATTAAGGGTCCAGATTGGCAGGAGCGTCGCTGTGTTGAAGTGGGAGGAGCAGCAGAGTCCAGGGGCAAAAAGTAGCAAAATTCATGGCCGTGATAAGTGGGTCCCTCTCACACCAGCATGGCATGTCCTCAGGTGGCGGATGGAGGAACGGCTTCCAGATATCGAGGGTATAGGTGAATGTATTGAATAAGCAGTGGCAAACAGTTGACAAGAGGTGGTCTTCCAGCTTTCGGGTTGGCGAGGTGCTAACAACTCCTCACCACAAAACCTTAACTTTATTATGAAACACTTTACAAGGATTCGGACTTGGGCTGATTCTTTGGGCTCAGGTTATGGATGGGTGATGGGCAACTGAATGCGATAATGAACAGCCTTCACGTTCCATAAAATGCGGGGAATTTGTTTTTCAGCTGAGGACCGGTTAGCTTCTCAGGAAAGACTCTGTTCCATGGAGTTAGTAAATTTCATGGAATTTGTTTCGTCACAGTTTTATGTGGTGTTTTCTGGGGATCCAGGATAGCAAAGTCTAGGGCTATGAGCTGGACAATTCGAGGTTTGATTTCCGGCAGGTGCAAGAGGCTTTTTTCTTCTTCAAAAACCCAGAGCAGCTCTGAGTTCCACTTACCTCCCTATTGAGGGGGTACCAGGAGTTCTTTCTAATGTGACTGCAATGTGAAGGTGGCCACTTGACTTTGTTTAGTGCCAAGGTTAACAAGATAAGGAAAGTCCGCAAGGTGCAACTCATGACCCTGGTAGCAAAGGTAATCATGGTAACCAGAAAATCAATGTTAACCTTAGTAAGCACAGTAACAAAAGTAACAACAGCAACAGGAGAACCTTTAGTAACCTCCGTAACAAAGGTAACCATACCTGAAGCCATCCTTATATGTTCCAGCAGGAAGTCATACAGGTGAAGTTGAGGTATAGCTACATTCATTTTTAACCTCAATACTAGATGGATGTGAGTGGCCAACTTCGTGCCCTGGCTGCTTTAGCCTCAGGCACCCAGTGAATAGGATGCTGGGTAGATCATGTATTGTCGGCTGGATGTCTGAGGAAACATAATTCAGTTTCCTGTAGAGAGAGGTTTGTCTTTTCTCCGATGGGTCTATGTAGATAGGTTCTGGGGTCGACCCAAGTCTCCTGTTCAAAGGTGATATAACAGCCAAGGCATGAAGTTGACCTCTCACCACATTGAGTTATAAGGTTAAGGAAGAGTAAACCATACCTCAACTGCCCATACGCTTTCATGGCTTGCACAGCAAGTAGGCCTAATCATTTTCCACAGCGCGTTTGTGACATTATAAATAATGACGCAATGTGGTGAACAGTTTGTTACTATGACACTCATTATATGCAGTTGGGCACTTCAAAACTGCAGCACTACGAACCCTCTCAGTTGCTTGTCCCCATCCATCAACTTCAGTGTACAGTACCACAGCTAGAGGTGGTACATTGTCGCATATGATGCTGTTGCCATGAACGTGTTCAGTCACATGACCTGCTCATACAGTTAGCACTTACGCTGTCTGCTTGTCGTTCAGAAGGCCTTTATTTCCACACAATGAATAATAACTTTGACAATTGTTTATTACTGAAGCTGAAATACGTCCAGCTGTGTGGGATGCTAGGTCTGCATTTTACAATGACAAGGTGGAAGACACAAGGTGTCACTAAATACAGTATAATATATACCACGTTACTGCCTTGAATTCAGCAGGGAATCTATTCAGGATTTCTGCTTCCTTCTCTTCATCTTTAGTGAAAGTCCATGGTACAAGGTAACTTGAGAATCTGTCCATTGGAAGCCAAGTCATACCATGTGGTCAGACCAACAGAAGGATGGACAGACGTGACAAAGCCAATATTTGCTCTCTGCAACTTTTAGAACATGCCTAAAAATGACTGGAGTTATTTCTGTACCCATCCTATGTGCCTTCAAATCATGCACAGAGATACATTTTGTCTCACCAAAGTTTCTGTGCTATAAAGCATTTTGTCAAATCAGCAGAGGCTCCATTAATGCAGTGTCAAAACCTATCGCTTTTGGAGTGATATATGACCATAGTGATATTAATAACATCAGCAAAGATGTTTCAATTGTGAATTGACATTTGGGGTAAATTATTTATGCATGTTTATATAAGACTTATTACTACATTTTGCAATATTCCACACCATTAGCACTGTAAATTTATGCTGAATTAAATTTATTATATCAGTAACAAAATTAAGACTGCATTATAACTCGGTGAAATATTCAATGTCCAAATGGGTCATGTTTCATGTTCACCTGCTCTCCTGACTGGCAAAGACTAGCAAAAATTACATATGACTTGACAAAAAATAGCACATGTCTTGTCACACACTAGACAATACAAGAGAGAACTTGTTGTGTATGATCGTGACTTATTTGGTTGGGTCACTGGCCTTTAAATCTCTTATCAGTTTTACAAACTGTCACACTACTTTTGTGTGTATTGGTTTGATGTGGTGTGCTTCTCTGTGTCTGAACCCTCAAAGTAACTGCAAATTTTTAGACAGAAGCTTAAGCTACTATAAAAAACGATATGAGTACTGGTGTAATTTTCAGAAAAACAGACTTTGAAGATCTGAAGAGGGAAGATTTGCTCCTTTTAGATTATTTAGAGGCATATGATACTGTGAAAAAGATTAACTGGGAGAAGTTGTGGAAAATCTTATAAATAAAAGGAACATTTTTGCAAAATGCAGTAAACTTGCAGAAAGAGTTACAATCAAATGAATTAAAATTAATATAATATTGCATTAAAGATGTGGGTTGTCAAATGTCAATAAAATTAATTCTAGAACTTGACAAAATATATATGAATTAAATATTTCAAAGGTTTAAGAACCTGCCATGTAACACATGCTGATGAAAACACTCCTGACTGCTATATCAGAAAGTAAAATGCAGACTGTTTATGGGACTGAACTGCACACTAAACATGGTGTAATCTACATTTCAGGGGGCAGATTGATGTAGGTACAAGGAAAAAGTGATGGTAACCCAGAAGAATTATAATGGATTCATTACTGAAGAAGTATCCATGTATAAATACTCTTGATGTCAAATCTCTGCAACATTAGATGGATATATAAAAGAATAACTGCAAATATATAAAAGATTAAGTGGAAGAACAAAGAAAATTTTTAAACTTAAAATGGAGAAATATGTTGTATTATGACAATGTAATATTAACAGCTGGGCCAAATTAATATTCTGGAAGTGAAACTTTGATTATGAGGAAACAAGTTAAAGAGATACTGTACACACATGAGTTCTTAGATTTTGCTCTGAGGAAGTTTAGAAAACACACACCAAAAGTCAAACACCAAACACCAACTGTACATATGGTTTAAGATGATAATTATAATGATGATGGTACAGTAAAGAGAAACGAACAAGGAAAAAAAAAATATTGGGGAAGGTAATAAAAAAAAATAAAGAAAGCAGAAAAAGAAATAGAAAATAAAAGAAAGAAGGAAGGAAAGAAGAAATTTACTTGAACTGGAAACAACATGCCAATAAAAAGCAAAATGCATAACAATAAACAAAATTAACATATTTATGAAAATCAAGTGGAAGAAATTTTGGAAACCCCAGAAGTTCACGTTAAGCAGCGGTGAATTCTCTACCTGAGGTCGGGTCTAGTGGAATGACACAACGCCACATTGTGCACCCTTCTTCTAGACCTGACCTCTGGATCAGAGTTTGCAAGTGAAAATTTGTTCAACTTCTGAACAGTATTTTGGGCCTGATAACCAATCCTTGAGTCAAAGGAGGAAGGAAGTGGTATCAGGAGGAGGAGGAGGAGAAAAATAAGTCAAAGAAGGAAGAAAAAGAACAAGAACAACAACAAAGAAGATTAATATTCAGGCTGTAACTTGAAATGTGATACACATCAGGCACAAACCATATACTGATGGTATATAGCTAGGAATGTGTACTTCAATAAAAATGAAATATCAGTATAATATACTCTGGAAGATTATGCACAGTATTTTTGTTTAATGATTGTTATATTTATTTTGATTATTTTGTGCAGAAGTTCTCAACTACTGGGCTGTGGGCCTGTCCCAAAATGTGATTAACCCTTTAAATGCCAAATTAAATCCCATCTGCCATCTACTGGCATTATTAGGAGCTCACCATATTCTCCACGTTAGCAGGTTAAGGGTTAAATATTGATGTATGGACCTTAAACATGTCAAATTTTTTAATGGGTTTAACTGAAATAAAAACTTGCTTTTTTTTTAAGTGTGTGAGCAGAAGAAGTTTGCTTACCTTACACTGTGTGAACAATTATTTTCACAGGTACTTTAACCCTTTCCCCTCCCTAACGCTCCAAAGCGCTCGGAATTTAAAAGTCCCCTCCCCCTCTAAACGCTCTAAAGCGTTTCTGGTATAGTACGTAAATTTAAATGTCCCGTGAAAAAAC
>Ga0123357_10003198_pt1 | contig 18648 bp, 9 predicted proteins | sample TergutEmb28metaG_FD_89873 | JGI IMG/M metagenome (GOLD analysis project Ga0123357, IMG submission 89873) | Embiratermes neotenicus P4 segment gut microbial communities from Petit-Saut dam, French Guiana - Emb289 P4 | ecosystem: Host-associated > Arthropoda: Insects > Digestive system > Gut ...
ACCGCCAATTAAAATTTGTACTTGTTCACTGTGAAGTTTATTTGAGCAGTGGCAGCTTCAAAAATGTGCTGGCCTGCAGATACTGCACCATTTTGTCATCACAGGTTTTTGATCCTCATTTAAAAATGTTTTAACACACTGGTTATGATGAAGTTTGGATGTAACGTGACTGAACTTTTCTGTTAAGGGTAAGTTCTCCTAAAATTCATTTAATTCCATCTGTGTTGCGCCTTTGTCACTGCCAAATACAATACAATACCTGACCCACATCACTTTAATACAAAATGTGATTCTCATCACATTGTGTGTGTACCTGTAAAAGATAACACATACAGACTCTTAACAAAGCAAATAAAAAGTGAGTCACATATGTTGTGGAGTATTATATGGGCATATGATCAATGAATTACACAATGGTAAAGATACTATGAAAAAACACTGCAAACCCACCTTGCCTGTCCAATAAATGTTATCCTAAATCAAGTGAATCATGTAGATTACAACTGGCAGGGACTTGATGTTGGCTGGAACCCAGCAGTCAGTGGAACTGAAGCTAGCGTTAGATCAGGAACAGCAAAAATCAAAGAAGTTGGAAGAGTCGATGAGGAAGCTGGATGAGGAAATGCGGCGAACAGATGAGTTACTGTACCAGATGATCCCAAAGCAGGTGGCAGACCGACTTCGAACTGGTGAAAATCCTATTGACACATGCGAGGTATGAAAGACAAGATACATAGCTACTGCTAATAATATCATTATGTACCACAGAGTGTTTTGAAAATTCTGTTGCAGGCGGTTTAATGTTTTTAATCTTATGATTCCATGATACTATGTCTATTACCTGTGCATATCTAGAGTTTTGAAAATGCTATTTGTTGATGTTCTTTAAGTAACAACCCAAAGTCCTCTGCAAGTAAACTTGCCAAACAATTATGCCTTTGCTTTTTAATAATGATAGTAGAAGTCAGAAGTTTACCAACTTACTTAACAAAATAATGTATTCTTTCCAGATGCCTTGTTTATTATTCCATTCCTCTCTGTTATGTACTTCTTCCTGCCACCCTTCTCCACTAGCTATTCTTCCATCCTCTATCACCTCATCTTGCCATCTACACATTCTTGGTCTACCTCTCAATCTTATTGTTCCAAAATTCATATATTTTGGGAATTCTATTTTCTTCCATTCTCTGTACATGCCCAAACCAGCATAATCTATTTAACCTTATTGTCTCTATCATAGTAGGTTTTTTAAAACTTGCATAAATTTCTTTATTGGCTAATATCCTCCAATTTTCTTTTTCATTTTCATATACTGGGCCTAAAATTCTTCTATACACTTTCCTTTCAGAAATGCTCAATTGCTTTCTGTCTCTCTTTGTTAGTGTCCAAGTTTCTGATGTATATGTTAATGTTTTGACTATTATTGTGTTCTTTAGTCTTAATTTTTGTCTCTTTGATATTTTTTTATTTTTAAAAATGTTTGTAGCATAAAATATGTTTTGTTAGCATTGTTTATTCTTCTTTGCAAGTCTATTTGATTATTGTTATCTTCATTAAGTATAACTCCTAAATATTTAAAAAAATTTCCACTCTTTCAAATTTGTAGTTTTTTATTTTCAAATGTCCTATTTTATTTTTCCTTAAACTGTTTTTCCTTTCCACTATCATATACTTTGTCTTTTCTTGGTTTATCTGCAGTCTGAACTTTCTGTCAGTGTTTTCTGTTTCTATAAAAAGTTTTCTTATTTCTATTTCATTTTTTCCAATTAATGCCATGTCATCTGCATTTGCTAATATATTCCGTTTTTCTTTACCACTAGGAACCATTTTTATACTTTGTATCACTTTTTGTAATGCCAAATTAAATAATATTGTTGATAAAGGGTCACCCTGTTTCAAGCCTGTTTTATTTTCACAAAAATATGACAATGCTTCTTCTATTCTAACCACACTTCTTGTCTATTGTACACATGTTTTACACATATTTATTAATTTAGTATGAATTTTAAATTCTTTCATACATTCGCATTGTGTATCTCTATGTATAGAGTCATATGCCTTTTGAAAATCAATAAATAAATATCGTACACTCTGATTAAAATCCCAGTTTCTTTTTTAATATTTTCAATGCAAATATCTTATCAGTTACAGATCTTCCATCTATAAATCCATTCTGATAGTCCCCCATAACGTTTTCAATATATGGTGTAATTTTTCCCAATATAATATTAGACAAAATTTTGTAAGCTGCATATCCCAGTGCTATTCCCCTGTAATTCTCACACCTATCTCTGTCTCCTCTTTTGTGTATAGGAACTATTATTGTTTCTTTCCATTCTTCAGGTATCTTTTCCTCCTCCCAAATTTGTTTTACTAGTTAATACATTCTATTGAATAGTTTATTTCCTCCATATTTTATTAATTCCAGATGTATTCCATCAGTTCCAGCTGCCTTTTTATTTTTTAAGTTTCTTATTGCAATTTTTATATCTTCTATAGTGAGTTCTTCTACTTCAACTTCAACTTCGCTAATTTCATTATTTCCTTTTTTAATTAATTCTCCTGGTTCTTCTATTCTCCACTCACATAAAAACCACAACCAAGTTCATGTTTTTTACTTCCTAATCCATTATTGAATAAAGCAAAGTTATCAAATTTTTGGATACTACTTTCCAACCGAAGGGTTGCAACCAAGCTCAAGGGTCCCTCCTACCCCATCTGATAGACCCTTATGATTGGGTCCATCAGACCCCCTTGCTCTTTTCTGCTTGCTGACCCATGCTGCCGAAGGGGTTGGTTACCTCAACCTTAGCAACATGGGTTACGCAACTTACCAGGACCCACCGCTTGTAGGTAAGATTGGGGTAGGAGTGGAGAGGTTTGTAGATTTTCATTTTCATGTTGAAAATCTCATTAGGTATCATGTACCTTCACATCACACTCCCATATAGGTCCTGTGCACATATTTTATTAACCTTAATTAGTTTTTTGAGTTGAAGATTCAGTTCTCATGGGATTTTACAGTGTGTCAACTGGCGAACAAATAAATTTTACATTCTACAGTTACCTTAAAATGTACACTAATGTAACATCCAAAAGCCTAAAGTTTGTTTTGTTTACCATTCAGAATTTCTTCATAGACTCGAACACAATGCGAGTAATAATGAGACGGACATAGTATATATGTTTGAAGCAAATTCTTGAATTTATAACCTTTTCTTAGTGTGATGTTTGTTCTGTGACATGGATTGTATTCTACCTAATTTTATTTACATAAACACGTAGCACAATACAAACTACTGTGGGGCACATATCCAAGTAAGTATTTCTGTTTGTTATCCTATTGATTCAGTTACACATTTGCTTATGAAATTACAAACGTGTGAATGGAGATTCAAGTGTTCTGAGATGTTACACTATATTGATTGGTAAACAGTAATGATCTAAAGGCACTATTATCCTTCGAAATATTGGTAACTATTCACCAATTAACATGGAATAACTTCCTGCAAGACTTGAATCTTTAGCAATACTGCTGTGAGAACCTCAAATACCACCAGTTGCATATGTATTAATACATGCACATACACAAATATTAATAAAGATGTAGTATAAATCTTCTAGAATGAATTGCTGTCTGAGTTCAGAGAAGATTATTTGGCAGATATTTTAACTGGCCTTGGAAAGTATTGCTATACCTATAATTTAAGATTTATAACCTCCAAACATAAATTTAATTACTACAAAGATCTTAAATTTGAGGGTATTTAAATAATTTATATTGACATTTTCTACAGCGGTTCAAATTAATCTGCTCACATTCCGAGATATTCTATTGGCAGTGTCTAAATAAAGGTTTTGTGTTTCTGTTGTGGCAGATGTTCGACAGTGTGTCTATCCTGTTCTCAGATGTAGTGACATTCACAGAAATATGCAGCCGTATCACACCTATGGAAGTTGTCTCGATGCTGAATGCAATGTATTCAATATTTGACACACTCACTGAACAAAATGGTGTCTATAAGGTATAAAGCACTTTAATTCTGTATTTGTATTTCTAACCAATTAAACAACTAAATATACTGTAAGTACTGTAATAACTTACATCCACCCACAGCTAATCTAACAAAGTTCCAAAAGGCAGTGCACTACTCAGCAATCAAAATTTTTAACAACCTTCCGCACGAAATCAAAGACTTAGCCAATGATATATTACTGTTTTGGAATGCTTTGAAGAGGTTTTTACTTACAAATTCCTTTTATAATAGTAAGAAATATTTTAATTAACAGAGATATTGCATTGAAATTTAAACGAACAATTAGTTTTAAGCACTTTAATGATGCATTCTATTTATAACTAAGATTCTCCCAACACTATGTATATTATATTAGTATGAAAGTGACAATGTCTATATCCACAGGATTGTATCCTAATTTGGATGTATAGAATGCAAATAAATTACAATTACAATTACAATTATATATTCAATGTTTTTCGAAATTATTTATTCATAAAATTGTCTACCCAAAATTAAAATTATATTTTACATGTTCCATCATCACTACGTGTTTTAGTCACGTTCAGATGTATATCCTCATACACAGTTTTAGACATTTAGTACCAATTTTTGACAATATGCTGTAACATATCGTTCCATTTTATAACTTCACAATAGATCCATCATTTAACCCTCTAAGTGCCGAATGAAATCCCATCTGCCATCTGCTGGTATTATTAGGAGCTCACCATATACTCCACGTAAGCAGAGTAAGGGTTAATGTGTTAAATGTGGAGCAACTGTACATATCAAATTCTGAGTGGAACATATGGAGACTTGGAAAGGGGGTAGGTGAATGTAATGTGTCCTAGAGAGTGAAAAGTTTAAACATCATTTACTGATGAACTATGCTATGGTTATTAGGAATACTTGGTGTAGACGTGATTGAGGGAAAGAGACAATGGTTTTTGATGATGTGAAAGAAGCTGACATGTCTTTTGACACACATAAAAAGGTTTCATTAGTGTTATGTTAGAGATTTTATGTTCTAACATAAACGTGTCTAAAATATTTTGACATCTTGTGCTGCACAAAATAAAGTTCACTGCTTATTGTCTTTAAATTCAGGTAAAAGCATGAATTATTTTTATGCTAGTCATGTGCCCATTGTATGATGGTTTGCCATAACATTCACACTACTTTTAGCCTTAGTGGGTCACACCTGGTACCCATGAAAACAATGCTGTGTACCCAGTTTTAATCATTCTCCTCAGTGCGTACCTTACACGGGACACACCTTGTAAGCTATTGTATGATAGATTACCATGATACTCATGTGCTGCTACATGGCCTCTTGCATTGGTCATTTATTCTTAGAGTAGACCAAGCATTAATTTCATCTACCAGAGTGCTCTTGACTGATTCTACTATGTTGTATATCTCGTGTTATTTGCTGGTTGCTCATTTGTTTCTTCTACTCAGCATATGTATCACAGTGGACACACCACCAATGATAACCATGGCAACCAGGGGGTGACTTATGTGCAGTATTTTATATATGGAGATAATAAAGTTATGTGTGAAGAAAATAGTTTATGATGCAGGGGACAAAGTTAGCATCTGCTAGAGAGCTTATTTGTAAGTTTGCATAACAAATTGCAGTTTCATTTGACTTGTTGCTAAAAGTAAAACGAAATGAAATATTGGATATATTTCAATACACATTGTGTGAAAATGTCTCACATCTTTTATTTTTCCAAGGCTTTTGCATCTGCTGTTACTTTGTGTATTAAATTTACTTCCTGCTGCATGTTTCTCTAGTTATTGAAGTCACATGGTACTTCCCTTTCTTTGGTAATTCTATAAAATGATTAATGACTTTACTGGTAATATTATTGAATCAGGAGGGACAGTGCTTCATTCTTCCACTGGCCAAATTATAGCTTGATTCTCTGTAAATATTTAATTACTAAGGTGTTTTTCAGCTATATATTTTTTAAGGTCACATAATTTTCTGAGCCTGTGAGTGTGTTCCCCATAAAGTGTGCCAAACTTTAGGATATTATTGCACAAGTAATTTTGAGTAAAAAATACTGTATCAACATGTGTCAGATTTTCAAGCATTACAGTGTTATGTGCATTTTAATGAATGTGTGGTGCAGTAACTGAAAATTTTACAATATCCATCTGTTATCACACTGAAAGAAAGTTATCTGACACGTAATACCACAAATGTCAGATATCTGTTAAGGTTTTGTCTGTTTTAAAATATGTGTCCGATAATACCACGAAAGAAAGACATAAATATTTAGTAATGTTACAGAGTTAATTATGTTAGTTTATGTAGTTATGTTACAACATAGAAAAAAAATCAGTTGTGGTCAGGTGATATGAAAGAATGCCAGTTTTCAGTTACATTACACTGAATACTGTTGCAAACAACCTCTACAATTTTATATGCACAGTTCTGCTCCTCTCAAACGTAATTTATTTTCTTGCTGATAATTTCACCATTTCCCCTTACGTAGTTGTCAGACTCCATTGTTCACTTCAATGATACCATGTTGCACAGAATTTAGAAACATTAAAATGCCCAGAGCAGCATAACTGTTGATAATTGGGCATATGTTGGTACAGCATTTTTCACTCAAAAGGGCTCCCATGATGATAAACTGAACTTTGGCGCACCTCACACATTACACTCAGAGTGTCGATTCAGTTGCATGCTCAGATTTTAGTAATTCTGTTTTTTTTTCCTTTTTCTCGTTTCTTTCTTTACTTATGTGTTTTATCCCCACTTTCATTCCCCTGGTTCTTCTGATGGCACGTTAGGCATTCACGCACCATAGGCCTCAACAGGGTGTTTTATATCGCCGTCAGGTGGAGACAATAGGTGACGCATATATGGTGGTATCTGGTGCACCAGAAAAGGAGTTGAATCATGCTGAGAAGGTGTGTGACATGGCTCTTGATATGGTGGAGGCCATCACTGATCTCAAGGATCCCTCCACAGGTAATGTGAAATGCTAGTAAAACTAGTGTATAGTTACACTTCTTTAACATTTACAGAATAACCACTAAGACCATCACTTGAAATTTCAAACTAGAATCACCTACATATGGAGCAGGTGGATTGTCAGCTTGCTCATGACGCTTTATGCAAGCTTTTATGTTGGTATCAGAATATGTAAGAATTATTAAAGATAACTTTACTTGGCTGATGAGTGTATTCTTTTTTAGGTTCTCATCTGCAGATTCGAGTGGGCGTTCATTCTGGTGCAGTAGTGGCTGGCATAGTGGGACTTAAGATGCCCCGTTACTGTCTATTTGGCGATTCTGTCAACACAGCCTCACGTATGGAGTCAACAAGTGAAGCAATGAAGATTCATATCTCTCAGTCAACTCGTGATTTGCTGTCTCCAGAGTATATGGTAACTGAACGTGGGAAAATACAGGTTAAAGGTAAAGGTAAGTAAAATAGTTAATGTAATGTGTAAGCATAGTAGTAATGATAAATTATCATGGAGAAAGGTTTGGGAAACAGCTAATGTAATGTGAATGTATTGTGATAGTGATGAGCTGATTAAAGGGGAAGTATGTAAAACAGCTAATATAATGTGAGTGCGTGGTGGTATAGATAAGATGGTTGAAGGGGAAGGTATGTAAAACAGCTGATGGTAGTAATTGATCTAAATATAAATATATTTTGAAAGGAACATGTGTAATTTATTATATATTAATATATAGTAAGGATTAAATTTTAATCTTTCGTATTCTGTGTGATGCGTGTCTGTAAATGCACCTGTCCAACACTGAAATCAAATTTTTAACACCCTAAAGCAATTTGAGAGTCAGCTATACTATGCATCCTATGATATGTTTATTACATGTTAGGTAGTATGAAGACATACTGGCTTGATCGTCGCGAGTGTCGTATGCCTCTCATTCGTCGAGCATCATCTGTTGGCATAAAATCAGAGAGTGACAAACCTGAAAGAGGATCTAATTTGGGGCTGTCAAGCATTGAGGAGCGTCGTGTTTATTCACCTGTTACATTCCAGGATATAGCAAGACGATCCATTGCAAACTCTCCAGTTAAGACCAACAAACCAAGAGGTAGGATATGTTGTCTTGCTAAGTAGCATTGTTATGAAAATATGTTCTGGCATGTACGCCATAACTTCGCTGAAGGAGTGAAACATCCACCTACCCCTTGAAATTCATTCTCCTGTACTTCCATATTACCACACTGTTTCTAAGTTGAAAGTAGACTTTTATGATATGTTATGCCTACTTTATCATTTAATGTTTGCCATCCCAAAGTGTTTAACACATATATAAATGTACAGTGATGTATCAGTCAAACACAACAAAACTTTATTATGTTTATTATTGTATTAGGGCAACATGTTTCAATTCTTATAGAATCATCTTCAGGCCCTTCTAAGATACAGATCCTTACCTAGCAATGTTTAAAATGTGCGGTGGGATCCCAAACGCTTACATTCTTGATATAACTATGTATAAAATGCATGTGTCGTTTTGTTCTTATTGTATGATCAGGATACTTATTGTACAATAAGAACAAAATGACACATGCATTTTATACACAGTTATATCAAGAATGTAAGTGTTTGGGATCCCAACAGCACATTTTAAACACTGCTAAGTAAGGATCTGTATCTTTGAAGGGCCTGAGGATGATCCTATAAGAATCGAAACATGCTGCCCTAATACAATAATAAACATAATAAAGTTTTGTTGTGTTTGACTGATACATCATTGTATATTTATATACTACTTTATCGTGTTGCAAGGGTCTACTTAGTGTCCTAGCGCTGATTATCTCAACTGTTGGAAGACAAGCCAGACACCTTCTGATGGCTGAATTGCAAGGGAATGTGAAATATAAAAAAAAAAAAATTTAAAAAACACAGATTTACTTGAAAAATACATGATAATATAATTTTTAAATTTTATTATTCATTCATGAACAGCTTTTTTTGAATTATAAGTATTATTATACATTGTATGCATGTAAAATAAATGAATAGTATGGAGGCTGTCTTTCCATATGTCCACATTTCATCTCTGAAACTAATGTGCAGGTTCTGATAAGCCTGCACCAAAATTTGTCACTTCAATTTAAATTTGATTAGTATATAAATAAAATGTTCTCAGTTTCATTAAAATCTGATTTTAGTGCAAAACATTTTTGTACGATGTAAATTACATGGATATCACAACTTAGATATGGAATGTTTCTTTGTATGGTAAGTCTCTAAATAGAAAGGCAACCATATGTGGTTTTGTGCAGTGTGGCATCAGTGATGTTTGTAGCTGTCCCATATTACATTTATATCTGCAGTAAGTGCATGTTACTAACCAGATGTCTGATAGCATAACTAAAAAATTAAACACCACCAAAACCTGCCACTGTCCATGACAATGAGCCAATTTCATCCATCTACCATCCTTACAACCTAACTCCTTAAAAATCTATCTGAATATTATCTTCCTAGTATGCTTCTTAGTCTTCCAAGTGGACATTTTCATAGAGGTTTTGTCATTAAAATTCTGTATGCATTTTCTGTCTCCCCCATCCTAACCTCATAACAAACCCATCCTTGACTTCATTATGATGACAGTACTTGGTGGTCTGCTTGTGTCATGATGTTTCTGTGACTTTCATTGTGACCTCATGTCCCTGAAGAATGGAATTCTCAGCTGCACTGCTGAAGAACCTCCAAACTGTGAACATAGGGCAATGTGACATTTTCTTTATTGTGCTGAATGAAGTGCTTGACAATAATGTCTGTCAGTAACAAATAGCAGGGTACTGTGACCACTTGTGATATGCATGCTGCATCCCAGTGGGTTCCTCAGTTTGGACAGAAACAAATTTTGATTTCATTCGTTTCCTCTTTTATGTAACCTTTTTAAATAGTACACATGCAATCTGACATTGCACTTTTAAACATTTCTTAATGTCCTTTTAAAGTTGGTAAATCATTTTGATGACTTCTCTGTATGATGTCATGTCCTCTGACACACTGCTTCAAATTTAAGGGCATGGTCCAAAATTTTCATACTTCAGTCAATAAAAACACACACACACCTCTGTTACTAGTCATTTGTATCCTTTTCAAACTAGTTCACTTTGGAGTTTACGCAACATGTCCAGCATTTATGCAACTGCTGGAATTCGGTTTTTGGAATCAAGTGTAGGACAGTAGATTCTTTGTCAGATAATAGAATCTGCTGCTTCTGTAGGGACATAGCTGGCAGAAAACATATTGTGATGTGCTGACATTTACAGAAGATACTAATTTTAATAGTGTTTTATTTTTTTAAACTCCCTACAATTTATATAGTACATTTTTAAGTTCACATGTTGTATTTTCTTAATGCTTAATAATTCATTGTAATTCTACTAGTGGGCAAACATCTTGTATAAATTATGTGACCATAGCAACTAGACAAAGTTACACTTGTGATATTTGTTTCACAAAGAAACAACAATTTAAAAGTTAATAATTTGATAGAAAAGGTTGGCACAGGGGTGATCAGGGGTTGGACAAGCAGGAAACACAAGGAATATTAGCAATCAATTCATGGACAAAGGCAATCTAAGGACTTTCTTAAAATACCTCCTGCTAAAAGAGCTGGGGAATAACTGAACTTGAGTGGAAATGAGCTAAGTATAACGTCAGGGCTGCTAATGGTAAACTATCATTTAAAAGGACATCTGTTTCAACTGGTGCTGGTAGGCAGTCCCAGGTGCAATAGATGCAAACAGGCATCCGAAACAGCTTCACATATTGTTTGTCATTGTGAGGTACCAGTGGTATTGAGATGTAGGCACCTGGACCATCATTCCTTGAAACCAGGTGACTTTATCGACATCTCTCTCAGCAAGATAATGCATGCTGTCCAAAGTTCCAGGCTGCTGACTGCTTAGGCAAAGAGTTGCACAAAAAAGCAGAAACAGTCGAGCTGCCGAGCATAATGTACTCTGATAATTTGAAATGTCTGTGTGCTTATGTTTAACACTTATCCTGCTAACGTGGAGAATATGGTGAGTTCCTAATAATGTTAGCAAATGGTAGATGGGATTTAACTTGGCGTTTAAAGGGTTAAGATCAAAAGAATCTGCAATTGACTTTACAATGCCTCGTTAGTGACTGAAACATGACCTACAACTTTAAAGGGTGATATGAAAGTGATGCTTCTTTAATACAAATTTAGCTCTAAATTTATATGAATTGGTGGTAACACTCCTGATTTAACTCTTAGAAGCACAGTGATAATTATGTACCATATAATGGAATCCAATTGCCTTTAACACACTAGTATCTATCTTTATGTCTCACATGTTTCAAAACTTCTGTTTGTTTCATTGCCTGTGTCTTACAAATGTTGTGGTTGTCATGGTATCATGTTCTTATGTAGCGTGGATTTGGTGCTTAGTGTCTGTATGCTGTATTTATTACAACTCTTAACCTACTTTATTGCACATATGTGTATTTACAGTACTCTACCTTTTGCTGTTGTATGCACGTTGTTCCATACTCATGTGCTGCGATGTTATTTGATGCTTGGTCATTGTTGTTATTGTCGTTGTCCTTGTTGGTTTTTTTCTTCTGCTTGATGTGCTACCAATGTGATTCACTCGTCAGCCATATGCTTTATCATTAAGTAAAACTACGTTTTGTCAATACAATGAATTTATGGATTATCTACGATTTTGAGAATAAAGAAGAAATTATTTCATATACAGCATGTACCAATTGGACTTTAAAATTGGAATGGAAGTTTTTCTGTGAGGTAGGAACTGGATTTTAGAACATTATTTCAAATGATTTGCATTCTTTAAAGAGTGACTATTATTTATATTACAAACTCACCATCTTTTTTTTCTGCAGAGTCACGTTCGAACTCTATGGGTGCTGTGTTCATGACATGTGGCTATTCTGGCTCATTTGATCATGAAATCAAAGACCACGTCCCTCTCAAAGCATCTCGCTCTAGGACGTTCACATCACCTTCCAAGATAAGGTCAACAAATAGTATTACAGACACTGCTTCAAGAACAGGGGCCCCTTCATGCACATCTCCATCTTCACTTAGTGATTCTAATGAACCGTTAACATTACCACTACCCCCCATGCCTGACCCCACTCCTGCAATTCTTCCCACCTTTATACCTGATCCTGCTCTTCCTCCTGCTCATGTCATAACCAGTGGTGTCACAGCAGAAGTGGCAGTGCCTCTTGCAAGTCAGTGGGGCAGTCTGACAGAGAGTGAAATAAATCCAGTGCTTAGCAATGTGGCTGAGGGCAGTGATTATGATGAAGGTGATGTGCAAGGAACAAGCATACCACTGGGGGCACCATCTACATCACAGTCAGATGGAATTCTATGTGTGCGGGCAAAACATGTAGCTGTATTTGCGAAGGAAAAAGAGAAACAAAAACAAAAACAAAAGCAGCAACAGCAACAACAACAACAACAACAACAACAACAACAACAGGATCACAGCCACCATCATCACCATCACCATCGTCACAATCACAGTTACCATGGACAGCAGCAACCGCAGTGTTGTGCAAGGTTAGGTGGTGGAGACAGTGGTGCCAGTGGTGGAAAACATCGCCTGCACAGTAACTCTTGTGTTTTGGTATGAACTTGTGCAAGCATTCACAAAATATGTCACAGCCAGTAAATGAAACCTACATTTATTCCCAGGGAAAGAAGGCAGTTTGCAAAGTAACTGTTTCTAGAACGTTCCAATTGCAATAATATATCAGTGAAATTAAATGAAATAGTTTGTCAAGCTTTTTCTTATTTTTAAAACACAGCCTTCTCTCTGCTTCTGTTACATATATTATTTATTAAGGAATTTAATTCTATTGAAGCCCTATATTAACTCTAGATGTATTGCTGGTAACAAATAGTAACATCCAGTTTGAAATGTTCACTATACACGTACATGTGTCTCGTATACTAAACTGCTCATCGTTCTAAACCTTCAGTGTTAGGTAATATCTTAACATAAATGTGATCAATGATGTATACCATGCACCAATGATAGAGATGAGGACTACATTCCGAGTAATACTGCAATCATACACAATCAGTGGTGGAAATGGCTGTTTTGAAAAACGTGGGGAATGACCAACATATGTGACAGAGGCAGATCTGCATTGCGGGATTGGGAATTCATTCCTGCATGTATTGTTGGTGGGATCTATATTCTTGATGTGTACAATACTGGAGAATATTTTTGTAATAATGTGGAATAATGTAGAATTCCAACTTGATGGAACAAGGTAATTTTATTGATGTGTTCTTAGCTCAACATGTTCTGGGTACATATGCCAATCATCAGGAGCATTAGATGTTGAGTTGCAGCATATGGTTTTCTGCACCGAGTTTTTGGATGGGTGGTGTGGTCTTAAGAGCTGTTGCATAGGTCGTGTGTATGTCACAAGGTTAAAATAAGAACCTAGACCGACAGTGTTTGAGAGCAAGACTAAAGATAAAGGTCACCCCGTAAGAAGGCTTGAAGGCACAGATGTGGCAGTAGAAGTAACTCTGCTCATGGTTAAGCGCAATACTGGATGGAGGTGTGTGTTCATTGCCATGCCACGGCCACTGTACTTCTTGGAAAGAGGCCCAGTACCCATTGTACAGGAGGCTTGTTTGGATATAGGGCTGGTCAGGGTAGGTGCGGTGAAGAGAAAATCTCTTGCTGCCACTGGAGTTCCAACTCCTAAACGTCCAGCTGAGTCACTATACTGATTATGCTATCCCAAGCCCCAGAGATGAAATGCATAGCAATTCATTTGGCTCCAAGAGAGAGGATATAGCAGATGAGTGGAGAATATTTAAAAATGAAGATCTACATTACCTATAGTATCAGGATGTGGTGTGAAGAATGATGGGATGGGTAGGAGATTCATGTATCACACATGACAGAAAAATAAAAACATACAAGATATTAAACACTCAGGTCTGTAGCCATATCACAAAGGAGGATCCATATTTTCTTGATACGGTTCTTTTTAAAGCTGTAAATGCATGACTGTGGATGTAGTTTTTGTACATTTTGTTAGCTATGGTACGTTTCAGATTAGACATTTTGGATACGAAGGTTTATTATTTATTCTTGTTTTTAAGCTTTCGCCGTGTTCTAAATGTAATTTGGTCAGCAAATCATGGAAGCCACTGCTTTATAAACTCAAAGAGAGGAGACAGCCATCCATCACACAACAGTAATCCCACCTGCACACGCACTTATATACACCCTCCCCCTCCACTACCTGCTGGACTTCTACCCGCCCCATACGAGCACACTACTTCCTATTGGCTCTGCCACTTCCCCGCTTCAACCCAACCAGGTATAAATACCCCACACAATCCATCCACTGACATATTTCATTCACCTGCCTATGAAGATGGAACCGACAGTGAGCTCCGAAACGTCGGCAATTAGAACTCAGACGCCGGGGAATTACCCAAAAAGGAACAAATTACGTTTATTATTTAGTGTTTCAGTTTGTGTTTTATTTCTGTAATCATATTTCTGGTGTGTTTCCCTTGTATACAGAACTGCTGTTTTAATTTCTGCTGAAGTTGTGTGCAGGGTGGGACAATAAAAGACACGGAACTCAGGGCCCCATAACTAAATGTGTGGCAATGATTGTTTGTTTGTTTCTTTGTCAGTAGACCTTTTTCTGATAGATTCCTCAGAATTTCTGGCATACTTACATTGTTTTACCTTTGAAAATAGGCATTTTTGATATACAAATATAAAGTCTCCATAAGAAAGATAATCAGATTAAGAGCCCTTAAAGAACCTGTACAAAATCATATTTTACTTCCGTCTTCCAAATTTCTATCTCTTTGTTAAGGAGTTTTACAGTACGGATGAAATGTTTTTATTTTATTTGAGAATTATTGTGGGCCCCTGTCTTCTTATGTGTCTGTCAACTGTCTTGATGAATTACCATTGTACGGCCTCAGTACCATTTTGATGGTTGTACAGAACAGGAAATAAAATGGTTGTTTCTGGGTAGAGAAGATGGAGGCCGATGGTTCCTTCAAAACTTCGGTAACTGTCTACAAAAGTATACAAAACAATGCCGCAAAATAGTGTAATCTTAACGTTTACTGCCATCATAACCTCATGTATTTTATGTGCAAACATTCTTTTTGTATAAAAGGGAGGTGTGTAATTTTATTTATGTCAGCTTGCGCTGCTTTCCTTGTTTGTCGCTGCTGCTTTGTTTGTTTGACCTTATTGCAGCAATACAATTGCAGGAAAAATAATTTTAGAATGGATTTTGGCAGTTTACAAGTCATATAATATCTTTTAGGATATTGGGAGAGAATTTGAGTGGTATATCATTCTACTCTGAGCACTTAGTAATGGAAAAATAAGTTCAAAGAGCATTGAAACACTGGAATGAAAAAGATAAGGCAAATATATCTGTGACCGATAAAAATTTTCATATAAAATAGTACTTAAATTTTGGATGTCTTCCATCTTTCCATCTCCTCAGTGAGAAGTTTCGTTGTATGGTTAAAAATTTGGTGTCTTTTGTCTTGGTGTAATAGAATGAGCCCTTGTACATCTCTGAATTTATTGAAACACAATTTAAATATTACTTAAATAATGGTGTTTAGTGATCAAACCTTCTTCATTGTATAACTAATTTGCAAGATTACTTCTTGCGTGTGACGAGTACTGTTAGAACTCCTCACATAATTTATGCCAGAACCTTTCAGGGTTTCATAAAAGACTCTCCATTCTAAATGTTTTATGTTATGTTATTTTCAAACATGTATTTAAGTACTTTTTAAAACAAATTTATTTGTGGTTGTGGAAAATGATGTGGGCTTTACTGCCTTTAAAATAATATTTTAATTTCCTTGTAATTTAAATGATTAAGATTATTATACGAGATATAAATGTCTTGTTACAAACTTTTGTAATATACTCTAGAGAATAAGCTGTTAATGTAAATGGATTAAGTAGCCTTTTAGGCTACAGACTGTCCCATAACATGCCTAACAGACAGTGAGGGGAGGAAGAGGTATAGCTCTACCCATACTCAACCTCAGTGTTAGACAGGGATGTGTAGTCAGTGCCATGCTCCGGCTACTTTACCATCAGAAAATTAACCTTTTATATAAGGAAGATTAATTTTCAATTAATGGTCCAGTGACTCTTAGACCCTATAGTGCCAAGTCATGAGTTATTTAATCTTTCCATATTCTGATTTTTTTTTCTGTTATTTATTATTTGAGTTCAGTAATTATTAATTCAAAAGTTTCTGCTATGTGATACACCACAGAAAAAAAGGATGCACTTTCAGAACTACACGAGTATGAAAGCGTAGTTACTTATTTCATACCTATTTGCCTGGATACTGGTTTTAGTGTATAGAGAGAAAAAATGACATTGTCCAAATGTGTGTATCTTGCCAGTGTATCTCATTAGTGTATTGTGAAACAAATGATATAAAGACAAGTCAAATTGTCTTTAGAAATCAGTTTGATCACTGACTTGGATCTTAGGGACCACTCATTTTTGAAGGTTATTTTGAAGGCATTAGATAAGATGCAATATTATCTGAAAGTTCCACATTCTTGTCTGTAGTGTTGATGTAAATACAGGTTTTAAGCATGATTTAAGGTTCTGACTGCAGTACTGATGGACATACAACTCTTTTGGGATGTGATGCAGTGTTAACTGGCAGCCCCTGAAATTTTTAAGGACTGTATTTCCATTATCTTCAGTTTTAAGCAGTCAAAGAAGAATGATTTTTGACTGTTTGATACTAAAGAGTTTCTTCTTAGCATGCTTGACCCCTGAAGATGCTAACACTACAGTAATTCAAAACACCAGGAACTGCTCATCCAAGATCACTGTGTCACATCCCAGGAGACTCGTATCTTCAACTTTCGGGCAGACTACTGTCACAATCTTCTAGGATGTGACAACCATTCAATTTGGTAGGCTGGTAAGGAGGTACCTAAACCTAGCATGAGAGTTTCAAATCTTTGTGTATTCTTTGAGTGTTACTGTACTTTCATTCATTGTGTAGTCTACCTTTTGACAAGTCCATAGCCTCTTTGAAAGTGATTTCTCCATAGCACTTCCTTCAAAGTTCAGTATCTTATTTTGTCTGCAAGGTCATCCAATATCTGCTTACATCTTCTTCCTCGCCTTCTCTTTCCTTCTGTCTCTTCTTCAATAATGTGGTTTAAAATGTGGTTCCTATGCGAGATGTGACCAAACCATTTAGCCTTCCCTTATTTCACTGTGTAGGATGTTTCTTTCTTGCATGACTGTATGTAGTACTCCTGTATTTTCCACATTATTGGTCCAAATGATGTTCTCCATCCTTCTCCTTTGTCAAATTTCAAAACTTTCCACTCATGTTTGATCTATATTCAGAAGTGTCCCAGTTTCAGCACCATGACAAGCCATGCTCCAAATGTAGCACTTCATTAGTGTCTGAATTAAATTTAAGTTCAGTTAGCTGGTGAAAGGAGTCTTCTTGTTGAAAGCTGCTTTTGTGGTGGTAATCACAGATTTAACTTTGTTTACATCTTACCATTTGCCATCAGGTTACCCAGATAATTTAAATATTCCACATTCTCCAGTTTTTTAATCTATGAATTGGTGGTGAGGATGGTAGTCATGAAATTGTCATTACCTTAGTTTTATCCACATTAATTGGTCTTCTGTAGCATCTTCCAACTTCACCTAGTCTAATAATCATGCCCTGTAGTACCATTTGTTACATTCTACTCTATAGATTACAAATTTAATTTCCCAGATGAGTTGAGGTCAGAATTAACATATTATAAAAATACATAATGTAAAAATCATTTAATAACATTAAATTCATCCACACTTTATGATTTAATTTGAATTCTTTTGATTTTTTCTTGTATTGATGTCCAAACAAACATCAAAATCCAGCATTATTACTACCAAACCTTATGGTTCCTAATTATGAGATATTAGTGATAAATTGTGAACTCCTGATATGACCGATATACTATAAATTTGCAATATGAAAATGAAAAATGATCATTAAAACATGCTGCAGATGATTCCCATGTTTTGGGATAAAGAGGGAAATATTCTGTGCTTCAATTTTGAGGTGCAACATCCCTGTTGTGTATTAAATCACAGTGTACAAAGTTAGTGTGAAGCAGTCTAAACACGACTATATTTGGTATCTATAGCTAGCGATGGTAGGTAGCTATCAGCAACTATATGTTTCGGCCATCATCAGGTTGTTCATACTAAAGTAGATAAAGTAATACAACATGCAAATTCAGTCAGCTTGATGTCGAGACCTTGAACACCTTAACATTCATTAATCTCACAGATTTTTGGTTATGGCTAATAATAATACTATAAGTATTTTTTGGAGGCGTGGAGTTCAGGGTCAGGCGAGCTAGTTGACTAGCAGTAGACTGGTGTGTTGTTGTGTGTTGGTCAGCTTCTTGACAGGCCTAATCTAGTGGCAGGTGGGTGTGTGCTCCGAGGCACGGAGGATCATGTCCCATGCGTGGGAGGTAGATTCTTTAGCTGGCATGGAGGTTGGTGTCCCATAGCTCATGA
>Ga0123357_10003199_pt1 | contig 18642 bp, 9 predicted proteins | sample TergutEmb28metaG_FD_89873 | JGI IMG/M metagenome (GOLD analysis project Ga0123357, IMG submission 89873) | Embiratermes neotenicus P4 segment gut microbial communities from Petit-Saut dam, French Guiana - Emb289 P4 | ecosystem: Host-associated > Arthropoda: Insects > Digestive system > Gut ...
AAGCAAAGTAAACTGTTTTATAAACCGACCAAATAACAAGAATGTATGTCAACGTGAGAAGAATGCCTCACACAAGCACTCCACTAAAGTAGAGTGATGCATGAGATAAGGGTGTAGGTTTAAGGTGCGTTCATTGGAAGATACTTCACAGCAGGTGGATAGTGGTATTGCAGTTTGAATGGAGTGTGTTAGAGTGAACATTATGTGGAAGGTACGGTACAGCAAGGTGGACAGTGGTATTGTAGCTTGAATGGAGTATGTTACAGTAAACATTATGTGGAAGGTACTTCAAGGCCGGTGGACAACGATATTGCAGTTTGAATGGAGTGTGTTACAGTGAACATTACGTGGAAGGTACTTCACAGCTGGTCGACAGTGATATTGAAGTTTGAATGGAGTGTGTTACAGTGAACATTACGTGGAAGGAACTTCAAGGCCGGTGAACAACGATATTGCAGTTTGAATGGAGTGTGTTACAGTGAACATTATGTGGAAGGTACTTCACAGCCGGTGGACAATGATAATGCAGTTCGAATGGAGTGTGTTACAGTGAACATTATGTGGAAGGTACTGTACAGCAGGTGGACAGTTGTGTTGCAGGTATAATGGAGAGTGTTACAGTGAAAACTATGTGGATTATAATGCACAGCAGGTGAACAGTTGTATGGCAGTTTGAATGGAGTGTGTTACGGTGAACATTATGTGGAAGGTACTTTACAGCAGGTGGACAGTTGTATTGCAGGTTAAATGGAGTGTGTTACAGTGAAAATTATGTGGATTATAATGCACAGCAGGTGAACAGTAGTATGGCAGTTTGAATGGAGTGTGTTACAGTGAAAATTATGTGGAAGGTACTTTACAGCAGGTGGACATTTGTATTGCAGGTTGAATGGAGTGTGTTACAGTGAACATTATGTGGAATATAATGCACAGCAGGTAGAGAATGGTTGGTAATGCAGCTTGAATGGAGTGTGTTACAGTGAACATTATGTGGAAGTTACTTCACAGCCGGTGGAGAGTGATATTGCAGTTTGAATGGAGTGTGTTAGAGTGAACATTATGTGGAATATAATGCACAGCAGGTGGACAGTGGTATTGCAGCTTGAATGGAGTGTGTTACAGTGAACATTGTGTGGAAGGTACTTCAAAGCAAGTGGACAATTGTATTGCAGCTTGAATGGAGTGTGTTACAGTGAACATTATGTGGAAGGTATTTCACAGCAAGTGGACAGTGGTATTGCAGCTTGAATGGAGTATGTTAGAGAGAACATTATGTGCGAGTTACTATACAGCCGGTGGACAGTGGTATTGCAGGTTGAATGGAATGTGTTACAGTGAACAATATGTGGAAAATTTTCCACAGCAGGTGGACAGTGTTATTGTAGCTTGAAAGGATTGTGTTACATTGAACATTATGTGGAAGGTACTGCACAGCAAGTGGGCAGTGGTATGGCAGCTTGAATGGAGTGTGTTACAGTGAACATTATGTGGAATGTATTGCACAGCAGGTGGAGAGTAATATTGGAGTTTGAATGGGGTGTGTTACAGTGAAAATTATTTGGAAGTTACTACATAGCAGTTGGACAGTGTTATTGCAGCTTGAATGGAGTGTGTTACAGTGAACATTATGTGGAAGGTATTTAACAGCAGGTGGACAGTAGTATTATAGGTTGAATGGATTGTGTTACAGTGAACATTATGTGGAAGTTTTTCCACAGCAGGTGGACAGTGGTATTGTAGCTTGAATGGAGTGTGTTACAGTGAACATTTTTGAAGATACTGCAAAGCAGGTGGACAGTAGTTTTGCAGGTTGATGGAGTGTGTTACAGAGAACATTATGTGGATGTTACCGCACACCATATGGACATTGTTATTTTAGGTTGAATGGAATGTGTTACAGTGAACATTATGTGGAAGCTATTTAACAGCAGGTGGACAGTAGAATTACAGGTTGAATGGAGTGTGTTAAAGTGAACAATTTGAAGAACTTTTTTCACAGCAGGTTGACAGTTTTATTGCAGCTTGAATGGAGTGTGTTACAGAGAGGATTATGTGGAAAGTACTGTAAAGCAGGAGGACAGTGGTATTGCAGGTTGCATATAGTGTGGTAAACTGAATATTATATGGAAAGTACTGCAAGGCATGTGGACTGTTCAATTACAGGTTGAATGGAGTGTGTTACACTTAACATTATGTGGAATATACTGCACAGCAGGTGGACAGTGGTATTTCAGCTTGAATGTAGTGTGTTACAGCGAACATTACGTTGAAATTCCTGCATTGCAGTTGGACAGAAGTTATGTAGCTTGAATGAAGTGTGTTACAGTGAACATTGTGTCAAGAAATCTGCACAGCAGGTGGACATTGGTAATGTTGCTTGAATGGAGTGTGTTACGGTGAACATTATGTGGAAGGTACTGCACAGAAAGCGGACAGTAGTATTGCAGGTTTAATCGAGTGTGTTACAGTGAACATTACGTAGAAGTTATTGCACTGCAGGTGGAAATTTTAATTGCAGTTTGAATGGAGTGTGCTACAGTTAACATTATGTGGAAGTTTCTCTAAAGCAGGGGACAGTGTTACTGCAGTTTGTATGGATTGCGTTACAGTTTACATTATGTGGAAGGTACTGCACAGCAGATGGACAGTGTTATTGTAGATTGAATGGAGTGTTTTACACTGAACATTATGTGGAAGGTACTACACAACAGGTGATGCTCGTCCAGTTACTTAATTGAAAACAAACATATGAATCTATTCTTAACGGTTAGAACGTATTTGTACTGAGACTTGCACTTCATCTAATTTCGGCTAGGTCATCTTTTTATACTGTAGCACTTACTTAGAAAAGGGGTATGAAAAAACATATAAAACTCTTAGTCACTCCTATAATGGAAAAAAGCCTACATCAAACACAAATATTACGAAGTATCTCATAGAAAGTCCAAACTCTACTACGGAAATTCAAGCCCTACATTTTCACTATATACAGGGTGTTTTAGGTTCTTGTGGCCTTGCATCATGAACGTAGGTTGAAGAGAGAGTGTGAGTCGTGCAGTAACTTTCCAATTGCACACGTCTCGCGTCACAGCTCCACACAAACACAGTCAGCACAACTAGTGCTGAACACGGGCCTGTTCTCCTTATGATGGGCATAATGATGCCCGAAACATGTTGAGATAGATATTTGATAATAAATATCAGATTAGTTGCATCTTGTTGGTTTCTCTTTTTTCACTTCACATATAGGGTGTTGTTTTGCAACCTACTCAACTCTCCAACACCTCCCAAGATTTGCATATTGCAAGGTGTCTTGTATATTTTGCTAATTGTTTCCAACACCACACTTTTTCTAAATTCTCAATATTGAATCAAACTACAAAGTACATTCTGTGAACTCCTTAACGTACCACAAGCAACACATTGCTCTCCTGTTCCACATTTCACAATACTCTACCGACCCACATGTTACTTTTATGAACGCAACAGCTTCACAGCAAGCAGCAGTATTACTGTCGATATTTTCCACATCACAGTAGTCTACCCCACTACACAGTATCCTATACGAAAGCAACATTGCAACTTCGAAAGCCGGATGGTTGAAAGGGGGATGTCCTACCAGTCCACAGTTCCTTACAGAAGTCCCCAGCCAGTAGCATTGTGTATCTCGCCCCGCTGTATTAACGCACTCCTTCTGACGTCACAACAACCACTTGGTTAATCTTTCTCAATGCCTCGACCAAATTATCACTTCACTGTTCACAACAAGCTACAATCGCCCCTTTACACAGCTGCATAGCGTCACACTGCACTGTGCGTTTATACACCGTGCTTTATATTTCTGTCTGTCTTCAAACAGCCTATACAGAGAATCATAATTTTGCCTGTTGTTTGGTATGGTGTAATACGTAGTCTGTCAAATTGAGTGGGGAACGTAGGATGAGGGTGTTTGAAAATGGGTTTCCGAGGAAACATTTGTGCCTAAGAGGGCCATATAGCGATAACTTTAAATATACTAACTCAGTATATTACCCTCTTCTAAGAGAACAAAATAAAACATATATCAACTTCTAAGAACCAAAACATACAAATTCCAAAACCAAAAACCTCTGAATGAACGCTTCACAACTGACACCACAATTAAAACACCAACACAACCATAACCCAGCACTACATCGTCACTTGCAAGACACACTACCGCTGCTACACAACAGTTGCTGCAATAATGCCCACAATGAACGCTTCACAACAGATACCACTATAAAAACACCAACACATCCATAACCCATCACTACAACTTCACATGCAAGACACACTACCGCTGCTACACAACAGTTGCTGTCATAATACAATCTATGAACGCTTCACAACTGACACCACTATAAAAATACCAACACATCTATAACCCAGCACTGCATCTTCACATGCAAGACACACTACCGCTGCTACACAACAGTTGCTGCAATAATGCCCACAATGAACGCTTCACAACAGATACCACTATAAAAACACAAACCCATCCAGAATCCAGCACTACCTCTTCACATGCAAGACACACTACCGCTGCTACACAACAGTTGCTGCAATAATACTCTCAATGAACGCTTCACAACAGATACCACAATAAAAAAACCAACACAGCCAGAACCCAGCACTACATCTCCACATGCCAGACACAATACCGCTGCTACACAACAGTTGCTGCCATAATATAGGCACACAAAAAACACTCCACTTAACTGCATCAAGTCAATACCATAAATTATACAAAAGTATATCTTAATAATATATTGAACCGTACCGAATTAACTGTATATATTAATAATATATTGAACCGAAAGGAATTAAGTATATATTTTAATAACATATTGAACCGTAACGAATTAATTATATATCTTAATAATATATTGAAACGTAACGAATTAACTGTATAACTTAATAATATATTGCACCGCAAAGAAATAATTTTATATATTAATAATATATTGAACCGTAAGGAATTAAGTGTATACTTTAATAATCTATTGAACCGTACCGAATTAACGGTATATATTAACAATATATTGAAACGTAACGAATTAATTGTGTGATTTAATAATATATTGAACCGTACCAAATAAACGGTATACCTTAATAATATATTGAACCGTACCGAATTAAGTGTATAATTTAATAATATATTGAACGGTACCGAATTAGTTATATAACTTAATAATATATTGAACCGTACCGAATTAACTGTATATCTTAATAATATATTGAACAGTATCGAATAAATTGCATAACCTAATAATATATTGAACCGTACCGAATTAACTGTATAATTTAATAATATATTGAAGCGTAACGAATTAATTGCATATCTTAATACTATATTGAACCGTAACGAAATAACTGTATATGTTAATAATATATTGAAACGTACCGAATTAACAGCATATCTTAATAATATATGGATCCGTAACGAATTAACTGTATAACTTGATAATATATTGAAACGTAACGAATTAACAGTATATTTTAATAATATAATGAACCGTAACTAATTAATTGTATATTTTAATAATATAGTGAACCGTACCAAATTAACTATACCTTAATAATATATTGAACCCTTCCGACGTAACTGTATATCTTAATATATTGAACAGTACCGAATTAATTGTATATCTTAATAATATATTGAACCGTACCGAATTAACTGTATAACTTAGTAATTTATTGAATCGTAACGAATTTCTGTATATCATAATAATATATTGAATCTTAACGAATTAACTGTATATTTTAATAATATAATTAACCGTAAAGAATTAACTTTATATCTTAATACTATATTGAACCGTACCGAATTAACTGTATAGCATAATAATATATTGAACCGTACCGAATGAACTGTATAGCTTAATAATATATTGAACTGTTACGAATTAACTGTATATCTTAATAATATATTGAACCGTACCGAATTAACTTTATATCTTAATACTATATTGATCCGTACCGAATTAACTGTATAACTTAATAATATATTGAACCGTACCGAATGAACTGTATATCTTAATAATATATTGAACCGTTAAGAACTAACTGTATATCTTAATAATATATTGAACCGTAACGAATTAACTTTATACCTTAATACTATATTGAACCGTACCGAATTAACCGTATAACTTAATAATATATTGAACCGTACCGAATGAACTGTATATCTTAATAATATATTGAACCGTACCGAATTAACTGTACATATTAATAATATATTGAACAGTAACGAATTAACTGTATATCTTATTAATATATTGAACGGTACCGAATTAACTGTATATCTTAATAACATATTGAACCATACCGACTTAACTTTATATCTTAATACTATATTGAACCGTACCGAATTAACTGTATAACTTAATAATATATTGAACCGTACCGAATGAACTATATCTTAATAATATATTGAACCGTTACGAATTAACTGTATATCTTAATAATATATTGAACCGTAACGAATTAACTTTTTATCTTAATACTCTAGTGAACCGTACCGAATTAACTGTATAACATAATAATATATTGATCCGTACCGAATGAACTGTATATCTTAATAATATATTGAACCGTTACGAATTAACTGTATATCTTAATAATATATTGAACCGTACCGAATTAACTGTACATCTTAATAATATATTGAACCGTAACGATTTAACTGTATATCTTATTAATATATAGAACTGTACCGAATGAACTGTATATCTTAATAATATATTGAACCCTACCGACTTAACTGTACATCTTAATATATTGAACAGTACCGAATTAACTGTATATCTTAATAATATATTGAACCGTAACGAATTAACTGAATATCTTAATAATATATTGAACCGTACCGAATTAACTGTATATCTTAATAAGATATTTAACCGTAAGGAATTAACTGTATATTTTAATAATATATTGAACCGTACCGAATTAACTGTATATCCTAAATATATATTGAACAGTACCGAATTAAATTTAGATCTTAATAATATATTGAATCGTACCGAATTAACTGTATATCTTAATAATATATTGAACCGTAACGAATTAACTGTATATCTTATTAATATGTTGAACCGTACCGAATTAACTGTATATCCTAAATATATATTGAACCGTACCGAATTAACTTTATATCTTAATAACATATTAAACGGTACCGAATTAACAGTATATCTTAATAATATATTGAGCCGTACCGAATTCACTCAAAATATTTCAATTCACATTATATTACTTCAATAAATATTGTTTTAATCACTACATTTTAAATACGCAATGCCAGATCTAGCAGACAACAACAATATTGCAAACTGTATATATCAGCTGCTTAAGTAAATAATGTTTCAGCCTGAAGATGGCTCGGATAGATAGAGCCGAAACATATAGCCGGAAGTAATAATGTAAAATATACCATTAATCCTAACAATAACTATTAATTTTGTTGTATTTGTCTATAAAACTTGCAATTTGTATACCTATATGACGGTCTCCACATAAGTGGTTAATATCTTACTTTGTAAAGAAGCCTGAAACACAAAATTTGTATTAGGAGATAGTAAGATTTATTGTAGGTAGAAATAAACAGAGATAAAATTAAGTGTATCAGTATGGTATGTATAGTTATCAGAATTTAGGCAATATGTATGTGAAGAGAGCCGACAAGTCTCTTCGATATATGGCACGGTTAAATCATTGTGGAATATCGCTAACAGGACAAAAGTTATGTAAATATTATTTCGTTGAGTGTCTGCTTACAGTTAAGATTTAAATCTGGTGTAGGCTTGTCGCTATTCAAGGACTTAAATGCTGAGAAAAAGGGAGCATCATTTCGTTGCTCTTTTGTATGGGTGTGAAACGTAGTGTCTCGCTTGAACATAAGTCTGTTCATGGTTTATCTAAAATACTTGGACAAATATCGGAAATTAATATTTCAGACAAAAGAATGAATAAATACCCCTTCGCAAATATATTTTAGGTACAGCCCCCACGTTTCTCCGAATTCAATCTAACAGAATTTTATCCGTGAGGACAGTTAATTTCCTAGTGTATTCAGATGCAACAGAAAGGAAGAGACATTTCGAAAGCGATAACTGATGCCTGTCAGACTATTCGCAACCCTCCTGTGACCTGTGAGATTGCGCGAAAGTCAACGATCAGATGTGTCCATGTGTGCTTTGATTTAGATGGAGAATATTTTGAGCATTCCTCGTGAATTGTAACTTGTTAAACAATATGAACTCGACAGTTATTATATTGGAGAAGTGTATTGTAAAAGTAATATCATCGTTAAATAAAATTTTACATAGCTAAATTTAATTGTATTCTTTAAATTACATTCAAACCCGCTCATTTCCTTTATATATGTTTATATGAACAGTTTTCTTTGTTTTGTTGCGAAGGACTCACTCTTGAAGTTCGTCCAAGCAATTTAGAATCAACCTGTATATTAAGAACTCTTGACAACGAGGTGAGGATTGATTTATTTTAATCTATATGGGCGGAGCAAAGATGCACAATGCAATGCTTCATGACTTTCGTGCCGTTCAGATATTCCCACGAAGTTATGTTTGTCTTCGACACACACATGTGTAGGGTTAAGATATGACTGCGACGCACACAGAACATTGTGAATAGTGACTTATCCTAACGTCCACACGCCTGAAACAGCCGCACTGTCGAGGAGCTGGAAGAAGACGCCGATTCAAATTCGAGTGTCTGTAAGTAAAGTTTATGTTACATTGTGTGGTGCTGCAACTAACTGGGGGCTAGAGTGATTGTTAGTTGAGATTCCTTGACAAGACAAATTTAGACACACACGCACACACAGCAGCACTCATCCGAATGTGTGACCTGCTCGTCGCATAGGCCGCTAATAATACAAAACACACAACCCAACAAAGAAAAGAATTCCTCTGTGCATATCTTTTTCAAACCCGCAAATGCTAAGAAATAAACCGATGCATTCTTGCACATTAAAACGTTCAGTTACTTAGATCGGCCTAGCCATTATGGAAATCTGTCTCTGCATGTGTGCTGACTCACTTAAATAATCGAGTATAGATATTTCGAAATTGTTGAGGGACATAAAATTACACAAATTGCTTTTTGACTTCAGTCGACTGAAATCATCTAGTAATGATTTCTGAGACCTTTTTGGGTCAACTACATTTTCCATCAGAGCCACTACAGATTATTAGAATAAACGGACTCCACATAAGTGGTTAGGATCTTACTTTGTAAAAATACCTGGAACACAAAAGATTTATTAGGAGATGGTAAGATTTATTTTCGGTAGAGATAAACCGAGATAAAATTAAGTATATCAGGACGGCATGTATTATTGTCAGATTTCAGGGCAATATGAATTCGAAGAGAGCCGACTAGTCTCTCAGATATATGGCACGGTTATATCGTTGTGGAATATCGCTAACAGGTCCAAAATTATGGAAAAATAATTCGGTTATTTTCTGCTTACCGGTAAGTTATAAATCTGTTGTATGCATGTCGATATCCAAGGACATTACTGCTGAGAAAAAGAGAAGCATAATTTGGTTGCTCTTTTGTATGGGTGTGACACGTAGTGTCTCGCATGAACAGAAAACTGTACAGGATGTATCTAAAATACTTGGACAAATATCGGGAATGAATTACTCACACAGAAGAATGAAAAGTTACCCGTTCGCAAACAAATGTTATGTACAGCCCCGACGTTCCTCTGAACTCAATCTATCAGATGTTTGTCCGTGAGGACAGTTAAGGTCCTAGTGTATTCAGTTGCGACTGAAAAGGAAGAGACACTTCGCCAGCGACTTCTGATGCCTGTCAGACCATTCCCAACCTCCCTGTGACCTATGAAAGTGCGCAAAATTCCTCGATCAGATTTATCCTTGTGTGCATTGATTTAGGTGGAGGATATTTTGTGCATTCCTCGTAAATTGTAACTTGGTAGACAATAGGAACTCAACAGTTATTATATTGGGGATGTGTATTGTAAAACTAATGTCATTGTTAAGTAAAATTTTACATAGCTAAATTTGATTGTAATCTCTAAATTACACTCAAACCCACTTATTTCCGCTCTATATGTTTATATGAACACTTTTCTTTGTTTTAATGAGAATGATTCACCCTTGAAGTTTGTCTAAGCATTTTAGAAACACCCTGTGTATGAAGAACTCTTCACAACGAGGTGCGGAGTGCTTTATTTTGATCTACGTGGGCGGAGCAAATATGCGTAATGCAATGCTTCATGACTATCGTGCCTGTCAGGTACTCTCACGAAATTATGTTTTTCTTCGACAGTCACATTTATTCCGGTTAAGATATGATTGTTTGCGACACGCACAGCACATTCTGAAATGTGCCTTATCATAGGATCCACACGACTGAAACAACCGAACACTCGAGGAGCTGGAAGAAGACGGTGATTGGAATTCGAGTGTCTGTAAATACAGTTTATGTTACATTGTTTGTTGCTGCACCAAACTGAGGGCTAGAGTGTCTGTTTGTTGAGGTTCCTACACCACACACACAATTAGACACATACGCACACACAGCAGGACTCTTCCGAATTGGTGAGCAGCTCGTCGCATAGGCCGCTACTAATACAAAACACAAGACCAAACAAAGAAAGGAAATCCTGTGAGCATATCTTTATTCAAACCCTCATTCCTACGAAAGTAACCGATGCAGACTTGAACATTAAAACGGTCAGCTGCCGAGAGCGGACTAGCCAATATGGAAATCTGTCACTGCATGTGTGCTGAATCACGAATTTAATCGAGTGTAGATATGTCGAAATAGTTGAGACACAAAAAGAGTTACACAAAGAAATGTTTTGTCTTCAGTCGACTGAAATTATCCGGTAATGATTTCTGACACAGTATTGTGTCAGCTACAATTTCCAACAGAACCACTGAAGATTATTAGATTCAACTGTCTTGCGTCATTTGAATTGGGGAACGAATGAAAGTGTTATGACTTGCTGCAAATAACATAGCTGAATGGGTTTAGGTAGTAGGGTAGAAGGAGTGAGTGTTGTGAGTGACAGTGAGTGTTGTGAATGACAGTGAGAGTTGTGAATGAATTTGAGTGTTTGTTAGGTTTGTTAAAATAGACGGCGAAATTATTGCAACGAAAGATTTCACAAGGGTATAAAAAGGTGTAAAATCTGAGGGTAAGGAAAGGAAAATAAAGAATTTATAAAGTTATAATAACAATATAATGCAGAGAAATTTTCACAGAAAGTTATAAATTGAATTTTTTCAAACAAAGAAGAGTTCACTGCTGATTGTTTGCATCCTGTGGCCTAGATTATCTTGATTTTTAATACAAAATATTATACAACATATCTCTGAATAATTAAATGAAACAAGCAGTCAGAATACTTTTAAAAGTACGTCATACAGCTATACAAGTTACAGTACTGTTCACAGTATATCATAAAGCTGCACAAGTTACACTATTGTTCACAGTACGTCATAGAGCTACACAAGTTACAGTAGTGTTCACAGTACGTAATAGAGCTACAAAATTTACGGTACTGTTCACAATATGTCATACAGCTACACAAGTTACAGTACTGATCACAGTATGTCATAGAGTTACACAAGTTACAGTACTGTTCACATTACGTCATAGAGCTACACAAGTTACAGTACTGTTCACAGTATATCATACAGCTACACAAGTTACATTACTGTTCACAGTACGTCATAGAGCTACACAAGTTACAGTACTGTTCACAGTACGTCATAGAGCTACACAATTTACGGTACTGTTCACAATACATCATAGAGCTACACAAGTTACAGTACTGATCACAGTACGTCATAGAGTTACACAAATTACAGTACTGTTCACATTACGTAATAGAGTTACACAAGTTACAGTAAAGTTCACAGTATATCATACAGCTACACAAGTTACAGTACTGTTCACAGTACGTCATAGAGCTACACAAGTTACAGTACTGTTCACAGTACGTCATAGAGCTACACAATTTACGGTACTGTTCACAAGACATCATACAGCTACACAAGTTACAGTACTGATCACAGTACGCCATAGAGTTACACAAGTTACAGTACTGTTCACATTACTTCATAGAGCTACACAACTTACAGTACTGTTCACAGTATATCATACAGCTACACAAGTTACAGTACTGTCAAAGAACGTCATAAGGCTACACAAGTTACAGTACTGTTCATAGTACGTCATACAGCTACACAAGTTACAGTACTGTTAACTTTACGTCATACAGATAAACAAGTTACAGTACTGTTCACAGTACGTCATACAGCTACACAAGTTACAGTACTGTTCACAGTAAGTTATACAGCTACACAAGTTACAGTACTGTTCACAGTACGTCATAGAGCTACACAAGTTAAATTATTGTTCACAGTACGACATAGAGCTACACAAGTTACAGTACTGTTCACAGTATAAGATACAGATACACAATTTACAGTACTGTTCAAGTAAGTAATAGAGCTACACAAGTTACAGTACTGTTCACAGTAGGTCATACAGATACACAAGTTACAGTACTGTTCACACTACGTCATAGAGCTACACAAGTTAAAGTACTGTTCACAGTACGTCATACAGCTACACAACTTACAGTATTGTTCACAGTAAGTCATAAAACTACACAAGTTACAGTACTGTACAAAGTACGTCATAGAGCTACACAAGTTACAGTACTGTTCACAGTACGTCATACAGATACACAAGTAACAGTACTGTTCACAGTACGTCATACAGCTACACAAGTTACAGTACTGTTCACAGTACGTCATACAGCAACACAAGTTACAGTATTGTTCACAGTAAGTCATACAACTACACAAGTTACAGTACTGTTCACAGTAAGTCATACAGCTACACAACTTACAGTACTGTTCTCAGTACGTCATACAGCTACACAAGTTACATTACTGTTAACGTTACGTCATATAGCTAAACAATTTACAGTACTGTTCACAGTACATCATACAGTTATACAAGCTACAGTACTGTTCACAGTACGTCATACAGCTAAACAAGATACAGTACAGTTCACAGTACGTCATACAGCTACACAAGTTAAAGTACTGTTCACAGTACGTCATACAGGTACACAAGTTACAGTACTGTTCACAGTACGTCATACACCTAAACAAGTTACAGTACTGTTCACAGTACGTCATACAGCTAAACAAGTTACAGTACTGTTCACAGTACGTCATACATTTACACAATTTACAGTACTCTTCACAGTACGTCATACAGCTACACAAGTTACAGTACTGTTAAAGTTACGTCATACAACTAGCAAGTTACAGTACTGTTCACAGTACATCAACAGCTACACAAGTTACAGTACTGTTCACAGTACGTCATACAGCTACACAAGTTACAGAACTGTTAACGTTACGTCATACAGCTGAACAAGTTACAGTACTGTTCTTAGTATGTCATACAGCTACACAATTTACAGTACTGTTCACATTACGTGATACAGCTACACAAGTTACAGTACTGTTCACAGTACGTCATACAGCTACACAAGTTACAGTACTGTTCACAGTACGTCATACAGCTACACAAGATACATTACTGTTAATGTTACGTCATACAGCTAAACAAGTTACAGTACTGTTTACAGTACGTCATTCACCTACACAAGCTACAGTACTATTCACAGTACGTCATACAGCTAAACAAGTTACAGTACTGTTCACGGTACGTCATACAGCTACACAAGATACAGTACTGCTCACAGTACGTCATACAGCTACACAAGATACATTACTGTTAATGTTACGTCATACAGCTAAACAAGTTACAGTACTGTTTACAGTACGTCATTCACCTACACAAGCTACAGTAATATTCACAGTACGTCATACAGCTAAACAAGATACAGTACTGTTCACAGAACGTCATACAGGTGCATAAGTTACAGTACCTTTCACAGTACGTCATACAGCTACACAAGTTACGGTACTGTTCACAGTATGTCATAGCGATACACAAGTTACAGTACTGTTCACAGTACGTCATAGAGCTACACAAGTTACAGTTCTGTTCAAAGTACGTCATAAAGCTACACAAGGTACAGTACTGTTAACGTTAAGTCATACAGCTAAACAAGTTACAGTACTGTTCACAGTAAGTCATAAAACTACACAAGTTAAAGTACTGTTCACAGTAATTTATACAGCTACCAAAGTTACGGTACTGTTCAAACTACGTCATAGAGCTACACAAGTTTAAGTACTGTTCACAGTACGTCATAGAACTACACAACTTATAGTACTGTTCTCAGTAGGTCATTCAGATACACAAGTTACAGTACTGTTCACAGTACGTCATAGAGCTACACAAGTTACAGTACTGTTCACAGTACGTCATGCAGCTACACAAGTTTACTATACTGTTCACAGTACGAATTACAGCTAAACAAGTTAAAGTACTGTTCACAGTACGTCATACAGATAAACAAGTTACAGTATTGTTCACAGTAGGTCGTACAGCTACACAACTTACAGTACTGTTCACATTAAGTCACACAGCTACACAAGTTACAGTAATGTTCACAGTACATCATACAGATACACATGTTACAGTATTGTTAACGTTACGTCATACAGGTAAACAAGTTAGAGTACAGTTCACAGTACGTAATACAGCTACACATGTTACAGTACTATTCACAGTACGTCATACAGATTCACAAGCTACAGTACTGTTAACGTTACGTCATACAGCTAAACAAGTTACAGTACTCTTCACTGTACGTCATACAGCTACACAAGTTACAGTACTGTTCACAGTACGTCATTTAATTACACAAGTTACAGTACTTTTCACAGTACGTCATACAGATACACTATTTACAGTACTGTTAACGTTAAGTCATACAGCTAAAAAATTTACAGTATTGTTCACAGTACGTCATACACTTACACAAATTACAGTACTGTTCACAGTACGTCATACAGCTAAACAAGTTACAGAACTGTTCACATTACGTCATACAGCTAAATTGGTTACAGTACTGTTCACAGCACTTCATACAGCTGCACAAGTTACAGTACTGTTCACAGTACGTCATACAGCTACACAAGTTACAGTACTGTTAACATTACGTCATAAAGCTATACAAGTTGCAGTACTGTTCACAGTACGTCATACAGATACACAAGTTACAGTACTGTTCACAGTACGTCATACAGCTCAACAAGTAACAGTACTGTTCACAGTACGTCATACAGCTACACAAGTTACTGTACTGTTCACAGTACGTCTTACACCTACACAATTTACAGTAATGTTCACAGTACGTCATACAGCTACACAAGTTACAGTACTGTTAACGTTACGTCATACAGCTAAACAAGTTACAGTACTGTTCACAGTACGTCATACAGCTACACAAGTTACATTAATGTTCACATTACGTAATGCAGCTACACAAGTTAAAGTTCTGTTCACAGTAGGACATACAGCTACACAATTTACAGTACTGTTCACAGAACGTCATACTGCTAAACAAGTTACTATACTGTTAAGGTTACGTCGTACATCTAAACAATTTACAGTACTGTTCACAGTACGTCATACAGCTACACAAGTTACAGTAATATTCACAGTACGCCATACAGCTAAACAAGTTACAGTACTGTTCACAGTACGTCATACAGCTACACAAGTTACAGTACTGTTCACTGTACGTCATAGAGCTACACAAGTTTCAGTACTGTTCACAGTACGTCATAGTGCTACACAAGTTACAGTAATGTTCACAGTAGGTCATGCAGATACACAAGTTACAGTACTGTTCACAGTACGTCATACAGTTACACAAGTTACAGTACTGTACACAGTACGTCATACAGTTACACAAGTTACAGTATTCTTAACGTTACGTCATACAGCTAAACAAGTTACAGTACTGTTCACAGTACGTCATACAGTTACACAAGTTACAGTACTATTCACAGTACGTCATACAGCTACACAAGTTACAGTACTTTTCACAGTACGTCACACAGCTAAACTAGTTACAGGACTGTTCACTGCACGTCATACAGCTACACAAGTTACAGTACTGTTAACATTCCGTCATACAGCTACACAAGTTACAGTATTGTTAACGTTACATCATACAGCTAAACAAGTTACAGTACTGTTCATAGTACGTCATACAGCTACACAAGTTACAGTACTGTTCACAGTACGTCATAAAGCTACACAAGTTACTGTAATGTTCACAGTACGTCATACAGCTACACTTTGTACATTACTGTTAACGTTACGTCATACAGCTAAACAAGTTACAGTACTGTTCACCGTACGTCTTACAGCTACACAAGTTACAGTACTGTTCACAGTACGTCATACAGCTAAAAAAGTTACAGTACTCTTCACAGTACGTCATACAGCTACACAAGTTACAGTACTGTTCACAGTACGTCATACAGCTACAAAAGTTAAGGTACTGCTCACAGTCGGTCATACAGCTACACAAGTTACTGTACTGCTTAGAGTACGTCATACAGCTACACAAGTTACTGTACTGTTCACAGTACGTCATTCAGATACACAAGGTACAATACTGTTCACATTACATCATAAAGCTACACAAGTTACAGTACAGTTCACAGTAGGTCATACAGCTACACAATTTACAGTACTGTTCACAGTATGTCATATAGCTATACAAGTTACAGTACTGTTCAAAGCACGTAATACAGCTACACAAGTTTACTGCTGTACATTACAATTTTCTTCAACACATCACGTAATTACAAAAGTCAAGCAGCTGGTAAAATGAAGTATTAATATGCACACGTCCCCACCACGTAACAACAAAATGCTAAATGCCAAAAATAGACAATATTATATTTATAACGTAATATTGAGTGATGTCAGGGTTATTAGAATTGCTGAAAATTGTGTTTTGAACAGTATATTTTATGAGTATGTCTCTTTAGACTTAATTATCCAGTAAGAAATGACAATGCGACGTGTTACATTGCTGTCTGCGGTCTGTCTGTCGGTACTGAACTGTACACATTGCTGTCTGCTGTCTGTCTGTCGGTACTGAACTGTACACATGGCTCTCTGCGGTCTGTCTGTTGGAACTGAAGGTACACATTGCTGTCTGCAGTCTGTCTGTCGGTACTCAACCATACACAATGTCTTTTGCGGTCTCTCTTTCTTTACCTAACTGTACACATTGCTGTATGTGATCTGTCCGTCGGTACTGAACTGTACACATTGCTGTCTGCGGTCCGTCTGTCTGTACTGAACTGTACAAATTGCTGTCCTTGATCTCTCTGTCGGTAAGGGACTGTACACATTGCTGTCTGTGATCTGTCTGTCGGTACTGAACTGTACACATTGCTGTCTGCGGTCTGTCTGTCGGTACTGAACTGTACACATTGCTTTCTGTGATCTCTCTGTGGGTACTGAAATGTACACATTGCTATCTGCGGTCTGTCTGTCAGTACTGAACTGTACACATTGCTGTCTGCGGTCTGTCTGTCAGTACTGAAATGTACACATTACTGTCTGCGGTCTGTCTGTCGGTACTGAAATGTACACATTATTGTCTGAAGTCTGTCTGTCGGTACTGAACTGTACACATTGCTGTCTGTGATCTGTCTGTCGGTACTCAACTGTACACATTGCTATCTGCGGTCTGTCTGTCAGTACTGAACTGTACACATTGCTGTCTGCGGTCTGTCTGTGGTTACTGAACTGTACGCATTGCTGTCTGCGGTCTGTCCTGTCGGTACTGAACTGTACATATTGCTCTCTGCGGTCTGTCTGTCGGTACTGAACTGTACACATTGCAGTCTGCGGTGTGTCTGTCTGTACTGAGCTGTACACATTGCTCTCTGTGATCTGTCTGTCGGTACTGAACTGTACACATTGCTGTCTGCGGTCTGTCTGTCAGTACTGAACTGTACACATTGCTGTCTGCGGTCTGTCTGTCGGTACTGAAAGGTACACATTGCTGTCTGCGGTATCTCTGTCAGTACTGAACTGTACACATTGCTGTCTTCTGTCTGTCTGTCTGTACTGAACTGTACACATAGCTGTCTGCGGTCTGTCTGTACTGAACTGTACACATTGCTGTCTGCGGTCTGTCTACCGGTACTGAACTTTACACATTGCTGTTTGACGTCTGTCTGTCGGTACTCAACTGTACACATTGCTGTCTGCGGTCTGTCTGTCTGTACTGAACTGTACACCTTGCTGTCTGCGGTCTGTCTGTACTGAACTGTACACATTGATGTCTGCGGTCTGTCTACCGGTACTGAACTGTACACATTGCTGTCTGCGGTCTGTCTGTCGGTACTGAACTGTACACATTGCTGTCTGACGTCTGTCTGTCAGTACTGAACTGTACACATTGCTGTCTGCGGTCTGTCTGTCGGTACTGAATTGTACACATTGCTGTCTGCAGTCTGTCTGTCGGTACTGAACTGTACACATTGCTGTCTGCGGTCTGTCTGTCGGTACTGAACTGTACACATTGCTGTCTGCGGTCTGTCTGTCGGTACTGAACTGTACACATTGCTGTCTGCG